>ERZ773009.286-NODE-286-length-36267-cov-10.942201_pt1 | contig 36267 bp, 27 predicted proteins | sample MGYA00580663_ERZ773009 | MGnify/ENA primary metagenome ERZ773009 (study PRJEB29015, sample SAMEA2737969) | human oral metagenome | biome: human oral; feature: human-associated habitat; material: dental | place: China | collected 2026 ... | reverse complement strand
CTTCGAGGCGACCCATGAGGATACAGTTCGTGATGATCAGCCCGACGAAGACGGAGAGCTGCTTACTGACGTCGTAAGCATAAGCCTTGAGGACTTCGCTGACGATGGTCACCAGGGTAGCTGCCACGACGAGCTGCACGATGATGCGGATACGGTTAGGGATCGTCTTACGCAGGAGCGAGATGACGACGTTGGAGAAGGCGACGACGACCGTCACAGAGAGTGCCATGACGATAGCGGGCTCGAGCTTAGAGGTTACAGCCAGCGCGGAGCAGATACCGAGCATCTGCACCATGATGGGGTTATTCTTGCTGAGTGGCCCGAGGAGCGTTTCTTTATTCTTTTTATTCCAGAGAGACATGGCTACTGAGCGTTATAGGTTTCAAGAAATTTTTGGAAGGGCTTGAGCGAGGCAGCGAGCATATCGTTCACACCATTGCTGGTGAGCGTACCGCCCGAGATACCATCGACGTAGTCCTTATCCTCAGCCTTCTGGCCATTCTTGACGACAGCGATACCGGTGAAGGCGCCTTCGCGGAAGATGTGCTTACCCTTGAACTGGGCAGAGAAGTGTGGCGTGGAGATTTCAGCACCGAGACCTGGGGTTTCCCCAGCGTTGCCGAAGTCAGCCCCATCGACCGTAGAGTGGTCAGCAGCATCGATAGCGATGTAGCCCCAGATCTTATTCCACAGACCTGCACCATTGAGAGGGAGGACGTAGAGGGTCTTCCCGTTGACCTCAGCGACGTAGACGGGGAGGTCTTGCTTCTCACCCTTAGCGATGAGCTTATAGGAGAGCTCGGTGTTGGCATTGAAAGCGTCGCTCTTACCGACTTCTTCCCCTTCGAAGGTCTTGACGACCTGGCCCTCTTCGTTGACGAGGAGTTCCTTCTTGATGAGGTCCTTGTAGGTGGAGATGACGGCGGACTTATCAGGGCTCTGACCGAGTGCGCGGAGGATCTGCTGCATCTTGTCGATGTTAGCGTTCTCCTGCTGTGCGGGACGCAGGACGATCGCTGCACCTGCCAGGAGGACTGCAGCGAGGATGACCATCACCGCAGCATAGATCAGTACATAAGAATTCTTATCTCTATTCATCGTTGTAGCGGTGTTGGATTAGTTCTGAGCCTTAGCGGAGAGACGCTTGAGACGCTTCTGCGTGTTGCGCTCTACCACGATGTAGTCGATGAGTGGTGCGAAGGTGTTCATCAGGAGGATAGCGAGCATCATACCTTCAGCGTACCCAGCATTGAGCACACGGATGAAGACGACCATTACCCCGATGAGGAAACCATAGACCCACTTCCCAGCCTCGGTGCGTGCAGCGGTCACGGGGTCCGTAGCCATGAAGACGATACCGAAGGCGAAGCCACCATAGATGAGGTGGTGGAGTGCAGAGACCTGCATAGCGGGCGTCGTACCGAAGGCGTTGAAGATGGCAGCCATGACGACGACACCGACGACACCAGACACCATGATCTTATAGCTGGCGATACCCGTATAGATGAGGATGCAAGCCCCGATGAGGATAGCGAGCGTGGAGACTTCACCTACCGAGCCTGGGAGGAAGCCGAGGAAGGCATCCCAGTCAGTCAGTGGACCACCGAGCGTATTGTGGATGTCGGGGAGCATACCCTTAGCAGCAGCGATCTGCCCGAGGGGCGTAGCACCAGAGAAGCCATCGACAGCCTTCTCAGCACCACCGAGCCCGAAGGTCGATCCGAGGCGTACCCACACGCTGTCACCAGACATAGCGGCGGGGTAAGAGAAGAAGAGGAAGGCACGCGTGATCAGCGCTACGTTGAAGACGTTGTAGCCCGTACCACCGAAGACTTCCTTAGCGAAGACTACAGCGAAGGCAGTAGCTACAGCGATCATCCACAGGGGAGTCTCCACAGGGATAATCATCGGGATGAGAATCCCCGTGACGAGGAACCCTTCCTGGATCTCCTCATGCTTCATCTGGGCGATGATGAATTCAATACCCAGACCTACAGCGTAGGAGACGATGATCTGAGGCAGCACGGAGAGGAAGCCATAGAAGAAGGTGCTCCAGAAGGAAGCCTCTACACCTACAGCGATATTGTGCTGCAGCCCGACGTTGTACATCCCGAAGAGCAGCACAGGCAGTAGAGCGAAGATGACTACGCTCATCGTGCGCTTGCTATCGATGGCATCGTGGACGTGAGCGCCACGACGCTTCGAGGTCGTATTGGGGACGAAGAGGAACGTCTCAAAGCCGTCGAAGACTGACTCCAGGGCCGAGAAGCGCCCCCCCTTCGTGAAGGCGGGCTTAATCTTATCGATTTGTTTTCTTAATGCGTTCAAGGTCGTTGTCCTTTTAATGAGTGAAACCTTCTATTAGTTCATTTCCTTGTACAGCTCATCCAGACCCTGACGTACGATCTGCTGGAGAGGTATCTTGGACGTGTCGACGAATTCGCAGACAGAGAAGTCTTCGGGAGCTACCTCATAGATACCACGAGCCTCCATATCGTTGATGTTGAAGGCAATGATGCTCTTCAGGAGGAACTCAGGATAGATATCCATAGGGAAGACACGGTCGTACTCGCCACTCATGATCATAGCGCGGCGACCACCCTTGACACGGGCATCGAGCACATACTCCTTCTTAGGCATGAGCCAAGAGAAGTAAGAGCGGCTGTGGCTGTACTGGTTGAGACGAGGCATAGCCCAGCCAAAGACCTCGTGCACGTCGTCCCCCTCGGGGATGATCGTGATCTGGTCAATAGAGTAGCTCATACGGTCGTGCTCTTCATCGACCTTGACACCGGAGAAGACATCCCCCTCGATGATGCGCTCATGCTCACCCTTCTTACCGAGACGGCCTGCGAGGGCTTCGGTGAAGCGGGCACCAGGTAGGACGGTCAGATAGCCCGTCTCCTTGGCTTCGGAGCCTGTGAGAGCGATGGTGCGGGAGAAGTCGACCTTACCGGTCTTGAGGAAGCGGCCGATCACAAGAAGATCGCTGGCCTTGAGCGTCCAGACGGTCTCTTCCTTATTGATAGGCGCCGTGTGGTTGATCAGCGTACCGACCAGACCTGCGGGGTGTGGCCCGCGGACTTCGACGCGCTCGACACCCGTCACACCTGTCAGTTCGCCAGGAGCGACACCGAGGTAGACCTTACCCGTGGTAAGCTTGGTGAGAGCAGTGAGAGCCAGCTGCAGTTCGTCCTCGCGACCCTGAGCCAGATAGCTGAAGCGGGGAGCAAGGGGAGCGGTGAAGTTCGCCGTGACGAAGATGTCACGAGGCTCAGTCAGAGGATTAGCCAGGCGGTCGTAGGGACGCTGCTTGAAGAAGCTGAACATACCACTCTCCAAGAGGAGAGCAAGTACCTCAGAGCGCTGCATCTTTTCGACCCCAGCCGTGGCGAAGGACTTGTACTCCGTCGTCGCATCGGGGCGTACTTCGACGCTCAGGACCTTGCGCTTGGCACCGCGATTGACAGCGATGACTTCGCCACTGACAGGCGAGGTCAAGCACAGCTCAGGCGCACCCTTGTGGCGCAGCAGAGCATCGCCTGCCAGCACCTTGTCGCCTGGGTGAACGATCACTTTAGGGACGAAGCCGATGTAATCATCGGGGACGACGGCATAGCTCTCCGTGCGCTGGGCTGCTGCGAGTTGCGTCTCAGCGGCCTTTCCCTTCAGATTCAGCGTGAGGCCCTTCTTTATCGTGATAATGTTCGGCATAACACGTGATTTGATGATTTGTTTAGTTAAATTATTTGGGTACAAAAGTACACATTCTTTGCCATACTCTACCTATAATAAGGGAGGCAGCGCCCCACCACATCCCCACAACAAGCGAAGAGAGCACACTTAATCTCCTATTCACGGCGTTCCTCCCAGTCTCGCGCGCGTACATTAATTATATAGGCACTCACCCACAGACCTCCTCTTCAAGAGAAGCTCCCCTGACGTCGGATACCCCCTCCTACAGCCCGCTACCCGCCCTCTTACCGAAGGGGACTTCGCAAACCTCACCCAAGGTAGATAAATGAACCTATATTGGTTGGAGGGCTAACCTATATGAGTGCGTGGGTCGAGCTATATAGGATGGCGAAGAAAGCTATATAGCTTTGGACTGATTCCGTATAGCTTTGTGAAGTGACCTCTATTAGGTTGTTGCTCTGCGTAGGGATAAAAGTTGCGGACGAGTGGCAGATAAGTTTGGACTACGTACGTGGCTCTAATATCTACGTACGTGGATATTTGGATTTACGTACCTGGTCTTTAAGACTACGTACATAGATAGAAGAATACCACTACAGGAAGGCGCCTTTTTCTTCACGAGAGCACCGCCCCAGCACCATGAGAGTGGGCGATAAAGTCGGTATTTTGCGCTGCAAACCTACCTACAATTATGTATTTTTTCTCCGTGATTTCACCTCTCAGCGAAGCACAGCTCAGCACAGACCCTCACACAACGCACTATAATACAGATGATTTCCAGATCACACCGACAGTATATGAGGCTACCTACCGCCCGAATTTAATCCTGCGAAAGGGCATATATTTGCGGCGTTTTTCAGGGCAAAGCGCCTGTCAACCTCCAATCATAATTCACCCATCCTAACCACTGACGTGATGAAATTTCAGAGATTAGCAGCCCTCACCTGCTTCGTAGCAGCAGGGATATTCATTAGCTCCTGCGACAAGGAGACCCCACGACAAGAGCAGAAGCCTACTCAGCCCACGACACCCGTAGTACAACCCGAAGAGCCAGCAGCCCCAGGCGAAGCCCGCGTAGCTGTCGCCCAGCCAGGGGGCTTGGAGGCGGCTCTGAAGGGTCAAGATCTGGAGCAGCTCACTAAGCTCACCGTCCGCTCTGGCGCCCTGAACCAAGCCGACTTAGACTACGTGACCAAGAGCCTCAAGATCGAAGCGATCGACCTGAGCGCTGCCACCCTCCGCCTCGGAGACGAGGACAAGGGCTTCTACGGCAATAGCACACTCAAGAAAATCACCGCCCCTGCAGATATCGAGAAGACGCAGAAGGACTGGTTCTCCAATACCTTAGCCACAGAGATCATCTTCCCAGGCAATAAGCTCAAGAGCTTCGGTGGTGCCGTGTACAACGAGAAGCTCAAGAGCATCACCCTGCCCAACTCCGTAGAGGAGATCGGTGCAGCAGCCTTCGCCAATAGCAACTTCGAGAGCATCACACTCTCCACCAGCCTCAAGAGCATCCCCACCGAAGCCTTCAAGGGCTGCCGTCGTCTGACGAAGCTCACTATCCCCACGAGCGTGACGGAGATCAAGGATAATGTCTTCACGGGCTGCGCACAGCTCAAGGAGATCACCTTCCTCTGCCCCGCTCCCACCTTCACCACCAACGACCTTGACGAGAACGCCTTTGAGGGCTTCAACTACTCGATCGAGCCCACGTTCACCGTACCTAAGGGTACGAAGGACGCCTACCTCAAGGCCCTCAACTGGTCGCCCAAAAACCGCGTAGCTAAGTACTTCGTCGAGGCAGAATAAGCAGCATCCTTTATCAGCAAGCGCCCTTCTCACAGCGAGCATCCACACCCCCAAGCTAAGCGAGGGGATGAGGGAGCACTGTGAGGAGGGCGTACCTACCACCATACAACGACTCAGACATGAACTACAAGAAGCTCCTTCCCCTCTTCGCAATAGCCCTCCTCAGCAATGCGGCATTCACAGCCTGCAGCACCGACACACCCAAGACGGAGAAGACGGACGGGAAGAAAGACCCACATACCGACGGCTCTACGGGAGCCACCAAGAAGCCAGGCACGCCCGTGGCACCTACTCCTGCCGACCCCAAAGAGAATCTCCCTGCTCTACGCGAGGGCGAGGTCCGCATCGCCGTACCACAGGCCGGCGGTCTGGAGGCAGCTCTCAAGGGCAAAGATCTCTCGAAGGTGCGCATCCTACTCCTCACCTCGGGCGCTATCAACCAAGCCGACTGCGACTTCATCCGCTACCAAATGAAGGCGCTCGAGGAGCTGGACATCAGCCGTATAGCCTTCGGCGTCAGCGATGATGAGTACGGGCTCAAGGACAACAAAAGCCTGAAGAAAATCATTGCTCCCGCGACGCTACGCCGCACAGCCGATGGATGGTTCAGCTACACCCGTGCCGAGGAGATCATCTTCCCTGGGGACAAGCTGCGCATCTTCGGTGGCGCTCTCTTCAACGAGCGAGCCAAGAAGATCACGCTCCCCGAGTCGGTAGAGGTCATCCTCGCCAATGCCTTCTGGAACAACAACAAGATGGAGTCCATCACGCTACCCAGCAAGATCAAGGTCATCCCCGCGCGTTGCTTCTACTTCTGCAAGAGCCTCAAGAGCATTGACATCCCCGCAGCTGTGACCGAGATCCAGGAAGATGCCTTCGCCGAATGTATACAGCTCGAGCGCATTACCTTCCTCGGTGAAGCTCCCGCCCTGCCGAAGGGTAAGAACGGCCAGACGCTGAGCCCCTTTGCCTCCGTCGTGTGGGAAGCGAGCGGACAGCGTAAGTGCGTCATCCGCGTCCCCAAGGGGAAGACTGAGAGCTTCCTCGAGAAGTGGCAGTGGTCTGCCAACAAGGCCAGTCGCTTCGAGGAATACTAAGCGATCACCCCGCCCATGCGCACAGCACACACCTCCCCCCTCCGCCCCAAGCTCTCCACCCTCCTACTCCCCATCGTAGCCCTCGGACTACTATGGGGGTGTAGCGGGGAGAAGTCGAAGAGTGAGCCGAAAGATGGCACCCAGCGCGGGACAGTCACCACGACGAGTGACGCAGCTATCGTAGACTACCTGCGCCAGCAGATCGATGTCACCACCCCACAAGAAGCCCCCGAGGCCTACTACAAGGAGTACACCACAGCCGAGGGCTACGGAGCGATGCAGGAGCAGCTGTGGGAGCTCTGGCGCAAGGCCAATGCCGACCGCCTCGCCACACAGCCGTGGTCACTGAACTCCCCCAACGCTCTCGTCTGGAAGATCCCCCAAGGTGAAGAGATGCAGCTCCGCCTCTTCGCTAAGGGAGCTAAGCCGGCCAGTGGCTATCCGCTCTTCATCAATCTCCATGGTGGCGGGCGCTACCCCGTGGAGCCTGGGCCATGGACTTCGGAGATCAACGAGCAGGAGTGGTACACCCTCATGTCCTTCACCGACCGCTATGCCAATAGCCCCGCCCTCTACTTCGTCCCCCGCATGGCGGACGACCGCAAGGGCAGATGGCACTACGCTCCACAGCGCACCGCCTTCCGCCGTGCCTACCAGCTCGCCGTGCTCCGAGGCAATGCAGACCCCGACAGAGTCTACCTCACGGGCATATCGGAGGGGGGCTACGGCTCCTTCCGCCTCGGACTCTTCATGCCCGACTACTTCGCAGCGGTCGGCCCTCTGGCTGCCGCTATCGAGAGCCTCGAGCTCGCAGAGAACCTGCGCAACGTAGCCTTCCGCTTCGATGTCGGGGAGCGCGACTATGAGTACGACCGCATCCTCAACGCGATGGACTGGCGCGATAAGCTCAGTGAGCTTGCCAAGGCCAATACAGAAGACTTCGTCCACGAGGCGAATATCATCGCTGGTCATGGGCACACCATCCCCTATCTGACGATGCCTCCATGGCTCTCGGAGCACAAGCGACGCGTGTACCCCAAGCACCTAAGCTACACCTACTACAATATCGACGACGGATTCTCCGATGGGGTCTATTACCTCGGCTTCGGCGGGATCAAGCACAGCAGCGATGCCCGTCTGCACCTCGACGTACGGCATGAGGGCAATAGCTTCGACGTGCAGACTAAGCTTCTGCGTGGTACAGCCCAAGGCACGCTGACCCTCTATGTCGATCATGTGGACTTCACCAAGCCCATCGTCGTCAAGCACAATGGGCAGGTCATCTTCTCGGAGGTGCTACGTCCCAACAAGGGGGTGATGGCCGAGGCTATCGCACGCTTCGGTGATCCCAAGCGCATCTTCCCCGCCAAGGTCATGATACCGCTTTAAGGTCGATCAGTCAAGCAGTCCACGAAGCAAGCTACCGACAAGAGAGCCCCCCGACAGCGTCCTACGGATGCCGTCGGGGGGCTCTGCTTACTTCATACGCGATGAGGACGGCAGTAGAGGAGCGGAGATCGGGGCTTTTCTCTGCTAAGAAGGCTCGGGCGAAGGCTGATGTACAGCGACTTCTATGCGGGTCGGGCGACCGAAGACTGCCGAGATTTCTGTATCTTTGTTTAGGCCGATGGCCCACAGCTCCACTCACTCCCGTCCTCTCACGACTATATACGCCTATGGATCATGCTCCCGTAGCTTTCGAACCCTATATCCTCGTAGGATCCTTCCTGATGCTCGCCGGTATCATCGCCGGTAAGGTCGGTACGCGCTTTGGGGTGCCTGCCCTGCTCCTCTTCCTCATCACAGGGATGCTCTTCGGCAGTGCGGGCCTCGGGATCCAGTACAACGACACGAACAAGACGCAGTTCGTCGGGATGATCGCCCTGACGGTCATCCTCTTCTTCGGGGGCTTCGAGACGAAGCTCAAGGAGATGCGCACCGTCCTCGGCCCGGGGATCATGCTCTCTACGGTAGGCGTCATCTTGACGACGCTCTGTCTCGGGGGCTTCTTCTACGGCATGGACCTCATAGGCTGGGCGCCCGTACACTTCCCCTTCCCCATCGCCCTTCTGCTGGCAGCGACGATGTCGAGTACCGACTCCGCCTCGGTCTTCGCCCTCCTGCGCTCAAAGAATATGCACCTCAAGGAAGGCCTGCGCCCCATCCTCGAGCTCGAGAGTGGTAGTAATGACCCGATGGCCTACATGCTCACCATCGCCCTCATCCAGTACATCACGGGGGGCACGGACGGCTCGTGGGGGAGCATCCTCGTGACCTTCCTCCTGCAGTTCTCCGTCGGTGGACTCATGGGCTATATCTTCGGGCGTATCACTCCCGCTATCCTCAACAAGGCAGACATCGGCAACGGGGCGCTCTACCCCATCCTCCTCCTGTGCTTCGTCTTCCTCACCTTCTCCGCCACCTCGCTCCTGCATGGCAATGGCTACCTCGCCGTCTATATCATGGGCGTACTCGTGGGGAACAAGAAGCTCGTCCACAAGAAGAGTATCGAGACCTTCTTCGACGGGCTGACGTGGCTCCTGCAGATCTCGCTCTTCATCATCCTCGGACTCTTCGTCGATGCGCATAGCCTGCTGCCCATCACAGGCTTTGCCGTGCTGGCGGGTCTCTTCATGATCTTCGTAGCACGACCCCTGGCGGTACAGCTCTGCCTCATCTTCTTCCCGAGCATCAGCATGCGCGGGCGTTCCTTCCTCTCGTGGGTGGGTCTACGTGGCGCCGTGCCGATCATCTTCGCCACCTACCCGATGATGAGTCAGGTCGAGGGCGCTGAGACGCTCTTCAACATCGTCTACGTCATCACCCTCCTCTCGCTGCTCATCCAGGGGAGCACCCTGCCTGCCGTGGCGCGCTTCCTCGGTCTCGACGAAGAGGTCAAGGTCAAGGTCAGCCACTTCGGCGTCGAGATCCCCCAATACACGGGGGCAAAGATGGTCGAGCGCACCGTCACGAGCAAGATGCTCCGCGAGGGGAATAAGCTTATGGAGCTGGACCTCAAGGAAGAAGAGCTCGTGATCCTCGTGCGCCGTGGTGAGAACTACATGGTCCCCAAGGGCAAGCTCGAGCTCGAAGTCGGTGACATCCTTCTGATTGTCTTCGAGCAAAATACCGAACAGAGCGCCTAAAGTGAAGCCCTCCGATATCCTGCGCCGCATCTGGGCCCTCTCGCTGCCCAACATCCTCTCCAACATCACCGTCCCGCTCCTCATGCTCGCCGATACGGCGATGGCGGGACGTATGGCCACAGCCGACAGCATCGCAGCAGTAGCCATCGGCGCTGCTATCACCCAGTTCGTCATCGGCATCTGGAGCCTGCTACGTATGGGTACGACGGGCTTTACAGCGCAGGCGTGGGGCGCCTGTGACGTGCGCGCCCTGCTGCGTCAGCTCACCTCGGGCTCGATCATCGCACTCTCGGTCGGCCTACTCCTCATCCTCCTGCGCCCACTCTATGTCGCTCCCGCTGCCGAACTCCTACAGGCAGGTGCCGACATGCACCTCCCCGAGGCGCAGACCTACCTCCATTACTCCTTCCTCGGCGCACCTGCCGCCCTCCTCCTCTACGTATATAATGGCTGGCTCATCGGCGTACAGCGGATGAAGCTCGTCATGAGCGTGAGCATCGCCTGCAACCTGCTGAACATCCTCTTCAGCTACCTCCTCGCCTTCCCCGCAGGGATGGGCGTCGGGGGCTTGGCACTGGGCACCGTACTCGCGCAGTACACGGCTGTCCTACTCCTCGCCCTCGGCGCGCTGCGCTACGAAGGGCGTATCCTTCGCCACCTCTCCAGAGAGTACCTCTGGCACCCCGAGACGCTCGTTCGCTACTTCCATGTCGGGAAGTACCTCCTCATCCGCACGCTTCTCTTGCAGGCGGTGATGCTCTCCTTCATCCGCTATGGGGGCGCTATCGGCGTGACGAGGCTGGCTGCCAACAGCCTGCTGATGCAGCTCTTCACCCTCTTCTCCTACTTCATGGATGGGCTGGCCTATGCTGCCGAAGCCCTCGTAGGCGAAGCTATTGGCGGGCGTAAGTTCGGACTCCTACGACTGATCATCCGCGTCACACTACAGGTGGGCTTTGCAGTCGCCCTCGTCACGAGCATCCTCTATGCCCTCTTCCCCCGCCCCCTCCTCGAGCTCCTGACCGACAAGCAAGAGGTGCTTAAGCTCGCTCTCAGCGATAGCTTCCTGATGGCCGCCGTGCCGATATTCTCCTACCTGGCCTTCCTCTGGGACGGGATCTTAGTCGGTGCGACGGACAGCAAAAGCATGAGCATCGGGGTAGCTGGTGGCGCGATGTCATACTTCATCGTTGCGGAGAGCATCGCCACTATAGGTAGTGGCACCATGCTCTGGTTCGCCTTCCTCAACTACCTCCTCGTCCGCAGCTTCATCGAGTACTACCTCGGCATGCGTCGCATCCGAGCGCTCAGCCAAGAAGTGCATGATACTCGCCATTCCTCCTATACTTATAGGCTGAAATAGACTATCTTTGTGATAGAAATCCAAAACTATTCAACTACAGGTATCTTACCTCTCCACTATTCAAGTACCCCTATTTTAGATGAAAAAGAATAAGATCATCGTCGCTGGCATCGGCCCTGGTAGCCCCGAGGATATCACCCCCGCCGTACTCCAAGCCGTGCAGGCCTCTGATGTGATCGTCGGATACAAGTATTACTTCCGCTTTATCAAGGACTATGTCCGCCCCGATGCCCTGTGTATCGACAGCGGGATGAAGGCTGAGCGTCAGCGCGCCGAAGAAGCCTTCCGCTACGCCCTCGAGGGCAAGACCGTCTGCGTCATCTCCTCGGGCGATGCAGGCATCTACGGCATGTCGCCTCTGATCTATGAGATGATGCGCGAGAAGGGCATCACGGATCAAGTCGAGGTAGAGGTACTCCCTGGCATCAGCGCCTTCCAGAAGGCCGCTGCTCTGCTCGGCTGCCCCATCGGCCATGACCTGTGTATCATCTCGCTCTCCGACCTCATGACGCCTTGGCTTCGTATCGAGAAGCGCATCGAGGCTGCCGCAGCGGGCGACTTCATCACCGCCATCTACAACCCCAAGAGCCAAGGGCGCTACTGGCAGATCTACCGCCTGCTGGAGATCTTCGCCCAGCACCGCAGCCCCGACACGCCCATCGGCTACGTCCGTCAGGCGGGCCGTGAGGAGCAGGTCGTCAAGCTCACCACGCTCGCAGAGTTCGATCCCGAGGAGCTCGACATGTTCACCGTCGTGATCATTGGCAATACGCAGAGCTACAACTTCGAAGGGCACTTCATCACCCCTCGTGGCTACTATGACGAAGGTACACTCGACAAGGATGCGAAGATCGGTCAGGCGATCATGATCGAGAGCTTCCGCACGATCAATAGCGAGCTGGCGAACCCCAACATCCCCCTCGACCACAAGTGGGCGCTCATCCACTCGATCCACACCACGGCGGACTTCGAGATGGAGAAGATCCTCTACTCCGACCCGGGTGCGGTATCCAGCATCTATCAGGCGATGCTCGACGGGAAGTTCGACACCATCATCACCGATGTCACTATGGTGGCTTCGGGCATCCGTAAGGGCATGCTAGAGCGTCTTGGCCTGCAGGTCAAGTGCTACCTCAATGATCCTCGCGCGAAGGAGCTCGCCGACCTGAAGGGTATCACGCGCTCTCAGGCAGGGATCCGTCTTGCCGTCGAGGAGCATCCCAATGCGCTCTTCGCCGTGGGTAATGCCCCCACCGCTATCATCGAGCTCTGCGACCTCATCCGTCGTGGCAAGGCCCAGCCTACGGGTATGGTCGTCGCCCCCGTCGGCTTCGTGCAGGTACGCGAGTCAAAGTACATGGCGAAGGTCTTCAAGGACATCCCCAAGATCATCGTCGAAGGCCGCAAGGGCGGTAGCAACCTCGCTGCCACGCTGGTCAACTCCATCCTCACGCTGGACGATGCCGAGGCTCTGCGCCCTGGCCGTGACGTCTAAGTCGTCCCGCACACACCCCATACAAAGAATGCGGCTGCACCGAGCACTCGGTGCAGCCGCATTCTTTGTATCTGTACTACTTTGCCTCCCATCCAATACGAAGACAAGCGCTCCCCTTCACGGGAAATAGTTCGCGCCTCGTAGTGCTTTTCCTCCATCCACGTACGTAGATTTATCATCCATGCACGTCGTTCCTAATATCTATGCACGTAGATTTTAAGACCACGCACATAGACGAAGGTTTCCCCATACTCCTCCGCGCCTTTCCCAATACTGCCCCGCACCTTTTTCTGCGCCCCTTCACAGCTCCTGCTCTATCGAAGTGCAGCACAGACGAGCCGCAGGCGAAGTCACCACGTCTACAACGAGGCTTAATACATATGCAGAAGAGAGCAACGAAACAGATGCACTTTTAGCATCTGACTTTTTGTACCTTTGCCTGAAAGCAAACTAATACACACATTATCTAAGGCACACCTCCCCCCATAACGCCTACGCTAAGCCACAAACAAATAGCGAGTATCCTCTGCTATCAAGTTAGAGAGATCGCACCAAGTCTACCCTCACAATACCGCTACAGATCGCTACAACAATAGGCTTGTCTGCATAAACAAAGCAAGATAAAGTGTAGCTCCGAGGGCAACAATATCAAGAGTATCAAAGTAACATCAACCACTAAATGAAAACGACCATGGAAATGACAAGAACCTTCCATCCAGTTGGGCAAGGAGCCTTCTACACAGAGAGATTTGAAGCATATAATAGGGGAACCTTCACAATCGTCTATGACTGCGGATCAAAAACTCTATCAGGGGATAAACTCGCAACAAGAATTAGGTCAACGTTTCCTAAAGGAGCTGAGATTGAAGCCCTATTTATCTCCCATTTTCATGCTGATCATGTTAATGGACTGGATATACTACAAAAACACTGCAAAATCAAACGAGTAGTTTTGCCCGAACTAGGCAAGGAAGATATAAAGTTACTAGAGGTATTGTTCGCTATAGATCAAGAACACGGCCCTAACTTTAACTTATCTCATGACAGATTCAAGACATTAGTAGAGAATCCAGCTTCATTCTTTGGTGAAGGTGAAACACAGATAATTACAATCAAATCTATATCTAAGGGTACTCCACCCAACGAAGGAGACTTACCTGAAAGCAAAAGAGACTTAAGGGATGGTCTACATAATGCAAATGATTTAGCAAAAATCAAAGGAAATAGAACATATGAGAGTGGAAGCATCTTTTATTATTCTCATTGGGAACATTGGCGTTTTATCCCGTTTAACTATGCTCAGGATGAACGTAGAATCCAATTTGAAGCAGCTCTAAAGAAGGTCAGATTACGCTTAAGCAATATAACGAGCATGGAAGAGATTAATAAGCATAAGGATAAACTAATTAAGGCTTATGAATCAATTGACGGAGATCTAAATGTCAACTCTATGATTTTATACTCGGGCCCCCAGTATCACAGATATCGAGTGAATAGAATTCTATCTTGTACACGAAGCTTCTTTGATGACTACTGTTACGATTATCATACATTCCCTGCAGGATGCTTGTATACGGGGGATGTTAATTTCAATACGACTGGGATGATTGGGGAAGTGAGCGAAAGATTGGGTCGCGTATTTTACTTCTTAGGTACAATACAGGTGCCTCACCACGGGTCAATACACAACTTCGAGAAGTCCATATTACAAATGAAACATATACGCTGTGCTATATTTTCATTTGGCAGCAACAACACCTATGGGCATCCTTCTGATCTCGTTGTTGAGGAGGTTGTGAAAGAAGGTGTTTTACCTTGTTTAATCACAGAAGACCCAAGCTCCATAGTAGTACAACATATTATGTACTAGATGTGACCTCTGTCTCATAGAGTAACAGACTTTTAGATTAAACACCTCTATCAAGAAGCAGATCTACAGTCCAGCACCTTCGCTCTCACAATCACAGTATCCTCATACATGTTATGAAGGAAATCTCTATTGCGAGGCAGCAAGGGAGCAGGCCCAGCAATGGCTCGGGCCTGCTTCCTTGCTTTTTGTATCTTTGTCGAAAAGCAAACCAATACATACGTGTTATGCGGACACTACTATCACTCACACTGCTGCTCCTTGGCTTAGGTGCAAGCACCGAGGCTCTGGCCCAGCACCCCACCAAGGACCTCCAAGTCGAGGACGTCACCTCGGGTAAGTTCTACGCCTACACCGCAGGGCGCGGCATGCGCTCCACCAGCGACGGGAAGTACTACACGATGATGGACGACGGACACACCGCCATCCTGCGCTATAGCTTCCAGACGGGCGAACTCGTCGACACCCTCTTCAGCGTCAACAAGGCACGCGAATGCGAATTCAAGAAATTCGACGACTACATCCTTGAGCCCAAGGGGCATCACATCCTCCTCATCACCGACCAAGAAGCCATCTACCGCCGCTCCAGCAAGGGTAATGTCTTCCACTACGACGTACGCCGCAACCGCGTCGAGCCACTGAGCACGACCACCGGCAAGGTCATGATCCCCACCTTCAGCCCCGACGGCCGTATGGTAGCCTTCGTGCGTGAGGGGAATATCTTCATCAAGAAGTTTGAGTTCGACACCGAGGTCCAGGTGACGAGCGATGCCGTGCACAACAAGGTCATGAACGGTATCACCGACTGGGTCTACGAAGAAGAGCTGGAGACGACCCAGCTGATGACCTGGAGCGAAGACAATAACTTCCTGGCCTTCGTCCGCACCGATGAGAGTGAGGTCGATGAGTACAGTATGCCTATCTACGGCACGGGGCAGTACCCTGGCGCCTATACCTATAAGTACCCTAAGGCCGGTACGCCTAACTCGAAGGTCTCCGTACACATCTACAATGTCACAGACCGCGCGAAGAAGCCCATTGACTTCAAGAGCGCACCCTACTACATCCCCCGCATCGAGTTCATCGGTCGTGATGGCAACCTCGCCGTCTTCTCGCTGAACCGCCAGCAGAACCACCTCACGCTCTACTACGTCAACAACAAGACGCTCCTGCCGAAGGTCATCTTCGAGGAGCGCAACAAGGCCTACGTAGATAGCCGCAACCTCCCGAAGTGTAAGTTCGTCCCCTCGGGCTTCGCCTACCTCGGCGAGCAGGACGGCTACCGCCATATCTACCTCTACTCCGACAAGGGGGCTTTGATCCGCAAGATCACCACGGGCAGCTATGACGACACCGACTTCTACGGTATGGACGCTCAGGGCAATGCCTACTATCAGGCTGCCGATGAGTCGCCCCTGCGCCGCTCGATCTACAAGGTAGATCCCAAGGGTCGCAAGACCGCTCTTCACCCTGGAGCAGGTGCCAATAGCGCTATCTTCAGCGATGACTTCTCCCACTACATCAGCATCTTCAGCAACTCTACCACGCCGACGACTACGGCCGTCTACGCCACGGGGAGCCTGCGCCCCCTGCGCGTGCTGAAGGACAACAAGGAGATCGCTGAGCGCCTCAAGGACTACCGCCTGCGCCGTGAGGAATTCATCAAGATCCCCAACGGCCGTGGCCAAGAGCTGAACGCTTGGATCCTCAAGCCCTACGACTTCGATCCCAACAAGAAGTACCCCGTGCTGATGACTCAGTACAGCGGACCCGACTCACAGCAGGTACTCGATGCCTTCGGTCTCGGCTGGGAGCAGGTACTCCCCGGTAAGGGCTACATCGTCGTCTGCGTCGACCCACGCGGTACGGGCGCTCGCGGTGAGGAGTGGCGTAAGTGCACCTACCTCAACCTCGGCGTGAAGGAGATCGAAGACCAGATCGCAGCAGCGAAGTGGCTCGGCAAGCAGTCCTACGTCGACGCTGGCCGCATCGGCCTCTACGGCTGGAGCTTCGGTGGCTACATGACGCTGATGGGTCTGTGCCACGGCGAAGGCGTCTTCAAGACTGGTGTCGCCGTCGCCCCCGTCGCTGACTGGAGCTACTACGACACGATCTACACGGAGCGCTTCATGCGTACCCCACAGGAGAACCCCACGGGCTACAAGTCTTCCTCCGCCCTCGAGGTAGCGAAGAAGCTCAAGGGTAAGCTCCTCCTCATCCATGGTAGCGCCGATGACAACGTGCATGTGCAGAACGCCATGAACTTCACCGACCTCCTGGTCGCCGAAGGTATCCCCTTCGACATGGCGATCTACAAGGACCGCAACCACGGCATCTACGGAGGTAATGCCCGCAACCACCTCTACAAGCGTATCATTGCCTTCCTCGAGCAGAACCTTTAGCCTCGGCTATTTTACTCCCCACCACCCTTAGGCTGAAGGCACCGCCCCTCAGCCTAAGGGCTATCACTTATACGATGCAAGAAGAACCTATCACCCAGAAGAAGACCGGCAACGTCGTACGCGTCCGCAAGCCCGAGTGGCTGAAGATCCGCCTCGGCGACAACTCGACCTTCACCGACACGAAGCATACGATCGAGCACCACGGGCTCAATACCATCTGTCATAGCGGCCGATGCCCCAACCAAGGGGAGTGCTGGAGCGCTGGCACGGCGACCTTCATGATCGGAGGCGCTGTCTGTACGCGCGCCTGCCGCTTCTGTAACACCCTCTCGGGGAAAGCCCCCGCACCACTCGACCCCCTCGAGCCGATGAAGGTGGCACAGAGCATCAAGAAGATGGGCCTGAAGCATGCCGTCATCACCAGCGTCGACCGCGACGACCTCGAGGACTACGGCGCAGGGCACTGGGTACGTACCATCGAAGCCATCCGCCGCACGACACCTGAGGTTACTATCGAGGTCCTCATCCCCGACTTCAACGGCCGTCTGGACTACGTCGACCAGATCATCGCTTGTCAGCCCAAGATCATCTCGCACAACCTCGAGACCGTCCGCCGTCTCACCCCCTCAGTGCGCCACATAGCGACCTACGACCAGAGCCTATCGGTGCTAGAGCGTATCGCCCAGAGCGGTATCCCCGCTAAGACGGGTATCATGCTCGGCCTCGGCGAGACGGAGGAAGAAGTCCTTGAGCTCATCGACGATGCCCACGCTGTCGGCGTATCGATCATGACCATCGGGCAGTACCTGCAGCCTACGCGCCGCCACCTGCCCGTCGTGGAGTACATCCACCCGAAGCAGTTCGCTCGTCTGCGTACCCTCGGGCTGGAGAAGGGCCTGCGCCACATCGAGAGCGGGCCCCTCGTGCGCTCCTCCTACCACGCCGAGCGCCACGTCCTCGACTAAGACTCCCTACTTATACAAATCACTTCGCCCCCACAGCTCGATGGAGCTGTGGGGGCGAAGTGATTTAAGCCCACGGGGAAGGAGCGAGGAGGCAGCTTAGATATTCTCCGTCTTACGACGAGCGAGGAAGCGCTTGTAGAGCTTCTTGACCTGCGGCGCGAGGATGAGGATGGCGATGACGTTCGGGATGACCATCAGCCCATTGAAGGTATCAGCCAGCTCCCAGATGAGGTTCGCATGGAAGATCGTCGCCGAGAAGACGCAGGCGATGACGATGACGCGGAAGCCATAGACCGCCTTGGACTTGAAGAGGTAGCGTATATTCATCTCCCCGAAGACGTACCAGCCGATGATGGTGGTGAAGGCAAAGACGAGGAGGCTGATCGCAAGGAAGATGACACCCGCTTGACCGAAGGTCTCTTCGAAGGCACGCTGTGTGATCTGTACCGAGATCAGCCCAGGCTCAGCATAAGCTCCCGTCAAGAGGATGATGAGTGCCGTAGCGGTGCAGATGAGGAGGTCAACGAAGACACCCGACATAGCCACGAAGCCCTGAATGGATGGATCCTTGACATGAGCCAGCGCATGGGCGTGTGGGGTCGAGCCCATACCTGCTTCGTTGGAGAAGAGCCCGCGGGAGACCCCATAGCGGATGGCGTACTTCATCACACTACCCGCAGCACCACCAGCGGCCGCCTTCGTGGAGAAGGCATCACCAAAGATGGACTCGAAGACGGGGAGGATCTGCTCGGAGTACATGAAGAGGATGATGATCGCCCCGACGATATAGGCCAGTGCCATGAAGGGCACCACCAGCTCGGCGATGGTCGTGACGCGCTTCTGCCCGCCGACGATGACGACAGCGACAAGCACTGCGATGAGGATACCGCTGACCCAACCCTTCATACCGAAGGCGTTGGCCAGACCGATGGAGATGGAGTTCGCCTGCACCATACAGCCGATGAAGCCGAGGGCGACGATGACCATGACGGAGAAGATGATGGCGAGCACTCGGCTCTTCAGACCGCGACTGATGTAGTAGGCAGGTCCCCCGACGACTTGGCCGTCGCGTATCTCGCGATACTTCTGGGAGAGGACGGCTTCGGAGAAGATCGTGCTCATCCCAAGTACTGCGGAGATCCACATCCAGAAGACGGCACCTGTACCTCCCATAGCGATGGCGGTAGCTACGCCTGCGATATTACCCGTACCTACCTGGGCGGCGACGGCGGTGGCGAGCGCTTGGAAGGAGTTCGTCTGGTCACAGGCATCTTCCGTCTTCTCTTTCTTCTTGAAGATCGAGCCGAAGCTATACTTCATTGCCAGGCCGAAGTGCCGTATCTGAGGCACGCCGAGGTAGATGGTGTAGAAGATGCCGACGCCGAGGAGGACGTACATGAGGAAGTTGTTCCATAGGATTTCATTGAATCCCTTTACGATCTGAAGTAGGTCCATCGTAATAGTTCGTTTAGTGTGAGTGTAGTAGTAGGGGACACCGCTCATCAAGTGGCGGACGGGCCTTTCAGACGCATAGGTAGAGGTGGGGATCCGCTGGGCGTGTCCTGTAGAGCGTGAGGGGAAGGGTGGGCGGAGAAGAGGTGCTTGTCCATCCTATGCGTCTGAGTGGGTGTGTGGTGCTCCTCGCTAAGAGCCCCCTCGAGAGGGCTACTTGCGGAGAGCATATCTTGTTGTCTCTGTGACAAAAATAGCGAGACTTCCTTAAAACACAAGCAGGATGATTTAATAATTTTATTAAAGAAATACCATTACCCACCACATTTCTAAGAACAAACACCAAAAGCGAGCAGGGCGAGGGAGTAGTCCCTCGCCCTGCTCGCTCTCCTAAGTGCGGTCACGATACTCGGCAGACAGCGCTCACCAAGCCGCCCGACACCCCGCTCTTAGAGGTCTAAGATCGCCCTTTCAGCAAGTACATATTCGCCCGCATCACGCAGCCTCGCCTCACCGCGGATCATCTGACGTGCGAGTGTCTCGACGGCTATCGGCGCTTGACGCTTGAAGAGGCCGATGCGATTCAGCACACGAAGGATAGCCATGCTGATGCGCTCATTGCCTCGTGCCTTCACCCCGCGATCGATCATCCCAGGGCGGAAGAAGAGCGTCCGCTCAAAGCCAAGAGCACGCACGCCCTCCTCAGCTTCGCCCTTGAGACGCATATAGAAGAGGCTGGACTTAGCATTTGCCCCAGCTGCCGAAAGCAGGACGAAGGTCCCCACCCCACTACGGCGAGCCATCTCAGCGAACTGCAGCTGGTAGTCCACGTCCACACGATGCTGGGCAGCCTTGCTGCCAGCCGCCCGAAGTGTCGTACCCAGACAAGAGAAGGCGACATCTGCTGTGGGGCCCGTCTGCCAGTCCTCGGCGCGCTCCATATCCACCACATGGACGTGGAGCTTCGCGTGCTGAAGCTGGAGCGACCGACGCACGAAGACATGCACCTCGCTATATTCGTCACTCCCCAGGAGCAGCTCCACCAGAGCCGTCCCCGTAGCGCCTGTAGCGCCTAATACCCATGCTCTCTTCATCGGTCTACATATATATAAAGGATGATGCTGTACTCCCTAAGCCCTCCGCTCCCGCCAAGGAGCGAAGATACCTCGCAGAGTACTACACCGTTATAAGTACAGAAGGGCCGCTTTTGTTTACTCAGGCGCGCTCTAAATCACTCTTTAATACTACAGTAGATATGAAGCTAAAGCAAATCTTCGCACTCCTCGGAGTCGCACTTCTTGGGCTCAGCGCTTGCTTCAAGGACACACCCAAGACCAACCCCGCTTCAAGCAGTTCCTTAGCTGGATCTCAGTGGGAGTACATCGAGCAGGAGCTGGAGGATGATGGCAAAACAGAGACCACCACGACAGTCCTTCGCTTTATTGACGGCACGAAGTTCATCACGGAGTCCACCTCGGTAACCACACAGGGTGGCACCATCCTCAAGACCGAGACAGACACTCCGAAGCAGGGTACCTACACCTACCAAGGCAAGGAGGTCACGCTCACCACAACCCACCAGGACGATGGCAAGATACGCACGAGCATCGTCCGCCTCATCATGGACGACACCAATCAGACACTCGCAGGCACGGTGACGGAGGACGGCGTACGCAAGGGCATCATCTACACCCGCAAGAAGTAAGGCACACCGGCTCCACATATTCCGATAAGCTCCGCCCAGCGCATCCCGAGAGATGAGGCTGGGCGGACTGCTTTTAGGAGCGGTGAAGGAGTAGACACACATACCTAAGCTTAGGCATTATGAGGCTGTTGCCGCGAGTCCTGCCCTCTGTTTTTGTGCTAAGGCATCGCACGCCCTGCTCCCCGATGTACCTCTTCGAAGTGATACACAAGTCCTTCGCTTTATCGCGCGTATTCCTCTTATCCAGCGGAGGGAAAAGTACTATTCGCGTGGAGAAAAAAGCGCCTTCACGTAGTGGTTTTTCTCTATCTACGCACGTAGTCTTAAAGACCAGGCACGTAAATCCAAATATCCACGTACGTAGATATTAGAGCCACGTACGTAGACCAAACTTATCTGCCACTCGTCCGCAACTTTTATCCCTACGTGCAGCAATTACCTAAGTATAGGTCACTTCAGAAAGCTATACGGAATCGATCCAAAGCTATATAGCTTTCTTCGCCATCCTATATAGCTCTACCCACGTACCCATATAGGTCGGCGGGCCGACTTATATGGGTGCGTGGGTAGATATGACCTTGATACACGCCTCGGACTTAGATTCGAAAGCCCGAAGAAAGCCAGCAAAGACGCATACACATTCGGGCGCAAAGCCTTATCTTTGTATATCTATATCCTCGTGTCAAGACAATCCAAAGAGTTATGATGGATGACAAGCAACTCGCCCTCGACATGCGCTACCTCCGTATGGCACGCATCTGGGCTGAGAACTCCTACTGCGAGCGCCGTAAGGTAGGCGCCCTCATCGTCAAAGACAAGCGTATCATCGCCGATGGCTACAACGGCACCCCCGTGGGCTTTGAGAACATCTGCGAAGACGAGAATGGTCAGACGAAGCAGTATGTGCTCCATGCCGAGGCCAATGCCATCACGAAGCTCGCCAGCAGCACCAACGACAGCTCTGGCGCGACGGTCTACGTCACTGACGCCCCCTGCATCGAGTGCGCCAAGCTCATCATCCAGAGCCACATGCGCCGCGTCGTCTACAGCACCGAGTACCGTCTACGTGACGGCATCGAGCTCCTCCAGCGCGCTGGTATCCAGGTAGATTACCTTCCCCTCGAGGACTAACCGACTCTTTCCCCTACCCCATCATCATCCTCTATAGCAGACAGCATGCAATCAGCACCCAACGAGCAGCCCGGCTCACCGCGTCCCGAGCGTAAGGCCCACCTCCTGAGTGGAATCACCTACGGGCTTATCACCGTCTTGGTCTTCCTCTTGGGCATATTCACCTCCAGCTACTTCGGCATCGGAGGCCGACGCGGAGCGACTGGGAAGCTCGGCGAAATCTATTCGCTCATCCAGCAGTACTACGTCGACTCGACGGATATGGACAGCCTCACCGAGCAGTCCCTCCCGCTGATCCTCTCGCAGCTCGACCCCCACTCCGTCTACCTCAGTGCAGAGGAGAACAAGGAGTCGACCGAGAGCCTCGAGGGCTCGTTCGCAGGTATCGGCGTGCAGTTCAATACGCTCCTCGATACCGTCGTCGTCGTGCGTGTCATCGAGGGTGGGCCCAGCGAGCGCGCAGGTCTGCAGCCTGGCGACCGCCTCCTACGTGCTGACACGACGAACCTCGTCCGTGACTCCATCACCTCTGAGCAGATCATGAAGGCGCTGAAGGGTCCCGAGGACACCGTCGTCAAGCTCACCGTCCGCCGTGGTGGGAAGACCTTCACGACCTCAGTCGTCCGTGGCGCCGTCCCCGTGCCTACCATCGACGCCAGCTATATGATCCGCCCCCACGTACTGTATGTACGCCTCAATAAGTGGGGCACGCAGACGCCCTTAGAGTTCCAGCAGGCCTATGCCGAGCATGCCTCCGAAGGCGTCGAGCGCATCCTTATCGACCTCCGCGACAATGGCGGGGGCTATCTGCAGGCCGCTACGGCACTCGCCACGGAGTTCCTCTCCAAGGGCGACCTCCTCGTCTACAACAAGGGTGCGCACTATCCCCGTGAGGACTTCAAGAGCCCTCGTGACGGACGTCTGCGCCAGCTCCCGCTCATCGTGCTGGTGAACGAGAGCAGTGCCAGCGCCAGCGAGATCTTCGCCGGTGCTATGCAGGACCTCGACCGCGCGCTCATCGTCGGCCGTCGCACCTTCGGTAAGGGTCTCGTGCAGCTCCCCTTCGAGCTGAAGGACCACTCCGTCGTCCGCCTCACCGTAGCCCGCTACTACACCCCCTCGGGCCGTAGCATCCAGAAGAGCTATGCCAAGGGCTACGAAGCCTACGCTGAGGACATCGAGGAGCGCTACCTCCATGGCGAGTTCTACTCAGCCGATAGCATCAGCCGCCCCGACACCACACGCTACTACACGCGTCTGGGCCGTGTCGTCTACGGCGGTGGCGGTATCACCCCCGACATCTTCACCCCGCGCGACAGCGCAGGGATCAACCCCTACTACATCCGTCTCCTACGCTCAGGGACCTTCCAGCGCTTCGCCTTCAACTACGCGGACCAGCACCGTGCGCAGTTCCAGTCCTTCCGCTCGGAGAAGGCTATCCAGGACTACCTGCATTCGCAAGGCGAGGAGATCGTCTATGCCTATGCACGCTATGCCCAGCAGAAGGGCGTACCCCAGCGCCCTGGCTACCTGCAGGAGTCGATGCCCATCCTACGCCGTGACCTCATCGCCTTGATCTCTGACCTATTGGGTGGGGACAAGAATGCCTTCTATCGTGCACGTAACGAGGAGGATCCCGAGGTCAAGGCCGCTCTCGACCGCCTCACCTCCGACGACTGGCGTCCGACGAAGTAAACCCATGGACAAGCCCACCCTCCGCCGTGAGCTCCGTGCCCTGAGCCGTGAGCATCTCACCGATGAGCTCCGTCTCACGGGGAGTGCGTCCATCATCTCCCAGCTCCGTCAGCATCCCCTCTGGCAGCAGGCCCAGCATGTGGCCCTCTACGCGGCCCTACCCGACGAGCCGAACCTCCGCACCCTCATCGACGAGGTCGCCACGACGAAGCAGGTCTACCTCCCCCGCGTCCTCGACGGCGAGACGATGGATTTCTTCGCCTTCAGTGGCTGGCAGGAGCTTGAGCAGTCGGGGAGCTTCGGCATCTACGAGCCCCGCCTTGAGGCTGATGGAGCCGTAGACCCAGCGACACTGGACCTCCTCGTCATCCCCGCTCTGGCATATGACCAGGCGGGCTACCGCCTCGGCCGTGGCAAGGGCTACTACGACCGCTACCTCAGCCGCTGCCCACATGCCTGCCGCATCGGCGTGACCTTCGCCCTCCGCCCCATCGCATGCCTCCCCCATGACCCATGGGATCTCCCCGTGGAAGCCGTACTCACCCCACAGCCTGCCCTCCTCTAACCGCCCCCGCTATGTCCCTCACTCCAGCACAGACGACCCTCACCCTCTCGGGGAAGCTCCTTACCCTCGAGCGCCCCGTCGTCATGGGTATCGTCAATGTCACCCCCGACTCCTTCTTCGCTGGTAGTAGGATAGCAGGCGAGACGGCACTGCGCACCCGCTTCGACCAGCTCGTAAGCGAAGGGGCTGCCATCGCTGACCTCGGCGCCTACAGCTCCCGCCCAGGGGCTGATGAGGTGAGCGTCACGGAGGAGATGGAGCGCCTACGCCCTGCCCTTCGCATCCTGAGAGACGAATACCCCGACCTGCCCGTCTCGGTAGATACCTTCCGCTCGGAGGTCGCCCGCATGGCCGTCGAGGAGTATGGAGCCGCTATCATCAACGATATCTCTGGCGGAGCACTTGACCCCGAGATGTACCGCACGGTAGCCGCCCTACAGGTACCCTATATCCTCATGCACATGAAGGGCGACCCGCAGACGATGCAGTCGCTCACCGACTATAGTGACGTGGCGCTCGAGGTCATCGACTACTTTGCCGAGCGCATCGGCAAGCTCCTCGAGCTGGGCCTGCACGACATCATCCTCGACCCAGGCTTCGGCTTCAGCAAGACCACGGAGCAGAACTATGAGCTCCTCATGCACCTCGACGACCTCACCCACACCTTCACACAGCCCGTCCTCGTCGGCGTCTCACGCAAGAGCATGATCTACCGCCCCCTCGGCTGCACGCCTGCCGAAGCCCTCGGTGGTACGACCTTCCTCCATGCCCTCGCCCTCGAGCGTGGCGCACAGATCCTCCGTGTGCACGATGTACGCGCTGCCGCTGAGGCCATCACGCTCTACGAGCAAGCCCGCCCCTACCTCCACAGAGAGGAGCACCTGCACTATAGCTTCACCCGCTCACACTAACCCCCGACTTACCCTGCCCTTATGCTCGCTTGGCTCGACATCTCCATCAAGGACATCATCGACATACTGCTCCTCGCGGTCTTCCTCTACTACGCATTCACCACGATGCGCTACTCTGGGAGCCGCTCACTCTTCATGGGGATCATCGCCTTCCTCGGGATCTGGCTCTTGATCTCGCAGGTTCTGCAGATGCGACTGATGGGTGCGCTGCTGGACAAGTTCATCAACATCGGCTTCATCATCCTGGTCATTATCTTCCAGGACGAGATCAAGAAGATCCTGGTCACCATCGGCTCCGCCCAGCGCTGGCGTAAGATCCGCCGCTTCTTCCGCGAAGGCTCGGCGAAGGAGCAGGAAGAAGAGGACTATATCGCACCCGTCGTGCTGGCGTGTATGAACATGGCTCGTAAGAAGACGGGTGCCCTCATCGCCATCCAAAGCACCTCGGACCTCACGCCCTACCAGCACGCTGGAGAGCGCTTCCTCGCAGCCGTCAATGCCCGCCTCATCGAGACGATCTTCTTCAAGAATAGCCCCCTGCACGACGGCGCTATGATCATCGCAGGCGGGAAGATCTGCGCTGCAGGCTGTATCCTGCCTGTCGCCAGCGACACCGACCTCAATAAGGACCTCGGCCTGCGCCACCGCTCCGCCCTCGGGCTCTCGCAGAAGACCGACGCGAAGATCATCATCATCAGCGAAGAGCGTGGGACGATCTCGCTCGCCTACCGCAGTGAGATCATCGTCGACATCACGCCCGACGAGCTACGTGCCCTCCTCTCCTCCGAAGACTAAGCACACCGCTCCACGAGCGTACGCCGTACGGGCCTATCCGCTTAAGCCCCTACGACACGATACACTTAGCCCCCACCACATCGAGCTGATCGCTCTTGTGGTGGGGGCTAACCGATTCTATCAGGTAGGGCATGCGCCCTACGCTCTTACTTACGGCGAGGAGGGAGGTTGTAGTCGAGGATCTTATCTAGCCCAAGACGGCAGGCGGGGCAGAAGTCGGGGGTATCGTTGGTGCGCATACGGCAGTTGTAGCTCGCGCGGTACATACCCTTCGCCAGATAAGCGCCCCCTTCGTAGAGCCCGACGGGGTACTTCTTCTGGAGCTTCGTGGGCGTAGGCATGGGCGTACCCTTCTTGATCAGGTGCGACCACTTACCGGAGAAGTCCTTGAGGTTCGTGACGTTCTGCTCCCAGGGCTCGACCTCAGTAGCGTGTTCGCTCGCTGCCGCTGCGTCGCCTTCGTGGAAGTATTCGTCCGTCAGACCGCCGAAGCTATGGCCGAACTCATGCACCACCACAGGCAGGTACCACTTGTGATGCGTCGAGGAGATGAGATATGAGTTGTACATACCGCCACCGCCGTAGACGTCGCTATTGGCAAGGATGATGAGGTGCTCGTAGGGGATGCCGATGAGGGCATCGTTGATCGCCTTCACACTACGCGTCGTCAGATAGCGATCGGAGTAGAAGGTATCGAAGTGCGAGGAGAACGCCGTGCGGGGCCAGCGCTTCTCACGAGGCACGGCGACGCCCGACTCTTCGGAGGGAGAGAAGACCACCACGACATTGAAGTGCTGGCGGTTGCTCTTGAAGGGCTCGTAGTTGAAGAGTGCTTCGGTAGCAGCCTCGGCATCACGGAGGAAGATAGGCATCTCAGCCTCGGTATAGCCCTCGGCGAGGAACGCCAGGTCGATGCAGTCACGGCTGTCCCCCGAGTGGATGAGGTACTTGTGCTTCTGAGGCTGCTTCGTCGTCTGGTCACGGATGAGGATGTCCTTAGGATCGACACGCTGCGTCTGCTGGACGATGGTGCGCTGCTCGGCATTGCACAGGCGGAGCGTCACCTTCACGGGAGCCTTGGGGAAGGGGATGCGCAGCACCTCCTCATAGGAGCGGCGCTCGGTCTTCGCCAGCGGTGTCTGACGCCACTCGAGGTAGAGCGGGTTGAAGGAGAAGGCATAGATCAGCTTGCCCGTGGCTTCATCATGCACATAGAGCTGGGCATTCCCTCTGAGGACGAGGCTATCGAGGTAGTGACGACGGCCAGCCCAGCCCTTGAGCAGATGGGCTTCGTCGGGCGTGATCTCAGTCATCGACTCGCCCCCGGTGAGGATGTAGTCCAGGCGGAGCGTACTGTCTCGGAAGAAGGTCTCAAACGGCTGCTGCGCCGAGGCGCGGCCACTCCCCACGAAGAGGAGCAGGAGGAGAAGAGATAGGTAGGTTCGCATAGTTATAGTGGATATAAGCGATTAATCGTGCTTCGGGGGATAGGGCTCCGTGGCAAGTGCCTTGTACATACGCTCATAGAGTGGTAGCTCCAGCCCGATACGGCGTGCCGCACGGACGACGTAGCCGGTGAGGTTCTCCAGCTCGGTAGAGCTCCCCGCCATGAAGTCCACGTGCATCGAGCTCGTGCTGGAGGGGATCATGAAGGTCTGACGCTCGACGGTGCGCTCCACAGCTCCCTCGCCTAAGTCGTGGCCGAGAGCAGAGAAGAGCGTGCAGAGCTCCTCTATGAGCCCACGCATCTCCACGGGGTGCGACGCGAGAGCTTCGCCCACCGTCATATTGTAGTAGGAGGTACCCGTCGCGGTAGCCGAGATCATGAGGAACTTCTTACGGATGCTCTTCTCGATGTCGTCGGGATTGACCACGTGCACGCCGACGGACTCCAGGAGGGCGAAGAGCTCACGCTCCTCGGCGCTACGCTCTGCTCCTCGTGAGCCGAAGAGGAAGATCTCTCGCTCGGCCTCCAAGAGGATCTCCCCCGCAGCAGGCTTGCGCCCCGAGATATAGACGCAGCCGTCCCAGACACGAGCTTCGGGGAGAAGCGCCTGGATCTGATCGGTGATATCCGCACCATTGAGTAGAGGTAAGATGATGGTCCGAGGCGTGATGATCGGGCGGAGTTGCTGGATATTCGCCTCGAGGTCGTAGCTCTTCGTCGCGAGGATGAGGAGGTCGGTAGGTGGCAGATTGTGGGGATCTTCGGCTAAGTAATCGGGGCGCACGGTGAAGTCCCGCTCGGGAGTATGGACATGCAGTCCGCGCTCCTCGATAGCAGCGCGGTGTGCGCCACGGGCGACGAAGCTGATCGTACGGCCAAGGCCCTCACGTCGGGCAGCCTCTACGAGCATCGCTCCGTAGTAGCCCCCGACACCGCCGAGGCCGGATATGGTGATATTCTTGAGTAGCATGAGAGAGGAAGGGAAGGTTAGATGTGCTTTACGAGTGTGCGGACAAGGCGACGGAGTTATCGGGTACGGCTGAGGACTTCGCGATAGACAGCAGAGTAGCCCTCGGCCATCTTACGGCAGCTGAAGAGCTGAGCACGCGCCTTGATCTGGGCTATTCGCTCGGGCGCTGCCGTGCATTCCTCCAGCCCACGCTGGACGAGGTACGCCATAGCCTCGGGCTCTGTGGAGTCGAAGTAATAGGCGACATCGCCACCGATCTCGGGGAGGCTGGTCATCGGGCGTAGGAAGAGCGGCTTCCCTAAGGCCATCGCTTCGACGACAGGCAAGCCGAAGCCCTCCGCCTTTGAGGGGTGAACGAGCGCTGTGCAGTGGTAGAGCAAGGTATCCTTGACCTCATGCGATACCGCCTCATAGAAGTGGATGCGGTGCGCTGTACCCGTGCGACGTATCGCCTCATCGATCTGAGCTTTGTACTCGGGCTTTGCCTCCGAATAGACGAGGACGAGGTGCAGATCCTCGGGGAGGTGCGGGAGCATCTCGATGAGGAGGTGCTGCTGCTTCTTATCGAAGAGCACGCCTAAGGCAAGAAGATAAGGCTTGTCGGGGAGAATGCCCTCGGTGGGGAGTGCCGCTAATCGGGCCTTATCGGGGAGGAAGACGCCGTTGTGCACCGTGTGAATGGAGGTAGTGGGCTTGACGCCGAGGCTGTCGCGATGCGCCTCTAAGTCCTTCTGCACGAACTCGGAGATACACACGATGGCATCGGCTTTGGAGAGATTCTCCTCCACGAGGCGCTGGATCTTGGTGCGCTTCTTCTCGGAGAGATCCTCATAGAGATAGTTGAGGTCGTGTAGGGTCACGACGCGTGGCACCCCCCAGCGATGTGGAAAGTAGCGCTCAAGCTGATGCGTGACATGAAGGAGATCGAAGCCCCGTGGCGTGGGATTAATATGCTTGTGCCAGCGATGCCAGCGGAGCGTGTCGCTGTATCCAGCCTTCTTAGGGCCGTAATAAGCGTACTGGATATCAGGATCAGAGAGTTCTCTCAGCCCCTGCTCCAGCGCACGGCAGTAGTAGGCCAACCCACAGTAGGGATGGCGCATACGTTCTTGGTCGATCAGGACTCTTTTCATCGTAGTTATGGGGCTAAGGGGAGAAAGGCGGATTATAGGTTCTCTAAGATGGTACGCCAGCGCTCGGCATTCTGCTCGGGAGCATAATCCAAACGCTTCCGCAAGCAGGCTTCTTGCAAGCGCGCTCTCAGGGCGTCATCGGTGCAAAGCTCCTTGAGGCGCTCGGCATAAAGCTTCAGATCATAAGGGGGAGCTAAGCGACCATATTCCTTATCCTTCCCGATCACGTAGCGGATACCTGCACAGCTATCGAAGGCCATCGGCACACAGCCGTTATTCTGTGCCTCAAGCAAGGTCAGGGGAATACCCTCCAGTGTCGAGGTCAAGACTACGATCGCAGCCTCCTTATAGACCTCGTTCGGCTCGGAGCAATAGCCCTTCAGCTCAGCTCGTTCCAAGCGGAACTCCTGCATCAAGCGTCGTAACTTAGGCTCCTCGGGACCCTTACCATAGATATCCAAGGACCAATCGGGCAGGTCACGCTCGATAAGCGCCCAGATACGAAGAAGGCGAGATACCACCTTCGATTCGGGGCATAGTCGTCCCATGAAGACGATACGCTTCGCCTTCTCAAGCTGCGGATCAGGCTGGATAGGGAGTGTATTAGGCAGGGCTATGAACTTGCGCTTCAGCTCCTCACTGAGGTGCAGACGCTCGGCGATCTCCTCGGAGTATTCAGGACACAGAGTGATAAAGCGATCTACCGCTTCGATGATCTCACGATACTTATGCTCGATGCGCTTACGATAGAGGTCAAATAGGCTATACTTCCACGAGCGGAAGAGCACCCATTCGAGCTTCTTCTTTAGAGAGTGGCTCGCTGCGACCTTCAAGCGAGGGTGCTGTAAGACCTCCTCCCAGAAGGGAGCGCCATGCGACCAATAGATCACCTTCACATCTGCCGCCTTTAGCTTATCCCAGTAGGGGCAAACATGCGCTATGGGGATGATGAAGACTTGGATCTGATGCTCCTTAGCCTCCGAGAGCAGGTAGTCTACATTCTCTTCCGACCACAGACACTCCTTATTCGGAAAATACTCGACACACGACATTGAGGGATCTGACAGTGACCACTCATTAGCCCTGAACTCCATACAATAGTAATGGGAATACACCCCCAGCGAAACAAAGAGCTCGCCTGTATCTCGTGATACAGTCTCAGCTCCACCAAGTCCAAGAAAATCGTGGATGAAGGCGACGTGTAGTCCTGGTATCGTCATAGTCGTAGTATAATCTCGTAGCGATTAGTAGCGGGTATTCTCGGCGAAGTAGCGGCGGGTATCTTGCTCGTAGGTCTCAAGGGCGGAGCGAAGCTCTTCGGTCGAAGCAAAGCGGTGCTCGGGATGGAGCTGCTCGAAGATATGCACGATGACCTCCATCCCATAGATCATCTCATCGAAGTCAAGGATATGTACCTCGATGGTGCGCTCCAGCTCACCGCCGAGGGTCGGGCGCTTGCCGATATAGAGCATCGCATGGTGCTGCTCCGAGCAGCCCGTGGGACGAAGGAGCTCCAGGTCACAAGCATAGACGCCATCGGGAGGGAGGAGCTGGTCGGCATCCTCACGCTGGACGTTCGCCGTAGGATAGCCAAGGCGGCGGCCAAGCTTCTGCCCCGCGACGACCGTGCCATAGATGGCATGCGGACGGCCGAGAGCGCAGTATGCCTCACGCATCTCGCCACTACGTATCAGCGACTTGATGGCGGTGGAGCTGACGATCTCCCCGCTGAGGGAGAGGCTATCGGCTTGGATGACCTCCATAGCGTACTTAGCTCCGAGCGCCTTGTAATCCTCATAGGCGAGCTTAGCTCCCGCGCCAAAGCGGTTGTCATAGCCGAGGAAGAGATCCGTCACATGCAGCTGCTCATGCAGGACTTCGCGGATGAAGGTCTCAGCGGAGTGGGCTGCCAGCTCGGCGGAGAAGACCATCGGCACGACCTCGAAGCCCTCAAGCTCCCCCAGTCGCTCGAGGTGGCGGTGGGGCGGATCGATGTGCTGACTCCCGTGCGGGCGCAGGACATCAGCAGGGTAAGGGACGAATGTCAAGATGATGAGACGCGTCCCTTCGTAGCGGGCAGCATAGTCGCGCATCTGTGAGAAGAGCGCCTGATGCCCGAGGTGCACGCCGTCAAAAGCCCCGATAGTAGCGATTACCTTTTGATCCATGCGAGGGGATTGAGCTTGGTACGCTCGTGCCAAAGCTGGAAGTGCAGGAGGCGCCCCGAGGAGCCATCAGGCGAAGCACCAACAGAGCCGATGGACTGGCCTGTGGAGACGCGAGAGCCCGTAGAGACGGCGGTGCTACTGAGGTTGGCGTAGACGGTGAGGTAGTTCCCGTGGCGGAGGATGACGGCAGTGCCGTAGCCTGGGATGACGAAGACACGGCTGACGACGCCTGAGAAGACGGCGTAGGCACGGCTATCCCCATTGACCCCGAAGTCTACTCCACTGCTATTGACCTGCACACGATTGTGCTCACTATGCTGATGCACACCGAAGGTGCGGAGGATCGAGTATGAGCCACGGATAGGAGCAGGGAGACGGCCCTTGTTCTGCGCGAAGGACGAGGCGAGCGCACGCTCATTGGCATCCATCGCATAGCCCCCTGGGGTCGCTGCACGGCGCTCTTCGGGCTCATCATCAGAAGGAGGTGGCGGGGGAGGCGGGGGTGTCGTCCCCTTACCACGGCCACTGCGACCTGTGGAGGGGGGCGGTGTAGGCTGGATGCGCTGGCTCTGACGACGACGGCGGGCCTCCTCGCGGCGACGCTGGAGCTCAGCGGCACGACGCTGGGCAGCGAGGATCTCGGCCTCTACCTGTGCCTGGATCTTGCGGTCAAGATCCTCGGCTCTCTTCTTCTGCTTCGAGAGGTCTTGCGCTAAGACCTGCTGCTTGCCCTGCAAGTCCTTGACCTGAGCGGCACGCTGCTGCTCCTCGGCTTCGAGCTTCTTCTTCTCGGCCTCACGGAGAGAAAGGAGCTGCTCCTTCTGCGAATGGGTACGGCCGACCTCGGCCTTGGTGGCCTCGATCTCGGCACGTGTAGTGCGCAGGGCGACGGAGGCCTCACGTACAGCCTTGGAGTAGCGGGAGAGGAAGCGCTGACGCTCGCGTGCCTCGGCAGGGTTCTGCGACGAGAGGACGAAGAGCACAGGGTCGATATGCGTGTCGATGCGCTGGAGCTGAACGAGGGCTGCACGATAGCGCAGAAGGAGGGCACCCTCACGGCGGTGCAGACGGCCGATGTGCCCTGAGAGGGTATCGATACGGGCCTGCAGACCGCTGACCTCATTGCCAAGGACAGCGACGACCTGACGGCGCTGCTCTACCTGCTCCTTGACGGTGCGCAGGGTCTGCTCCTCATTGCGCGTGTCACGGCGCAGCTGCTGGAGCTTCTTGTCCGAGGCTTCGATGGAGCGCAGGAGCTGCTTACGCTCCTGCTCGAGGCGCTGGAGGGTCTTGGACTTACGCCCCTGTGCTGCGACCTCAGGGGTGAAGGAGAGGAGACTGCTCGCGAGGAGCAGGGCGAGGGTGAGGCAGTACCTCAGCTGATGGCGGGCGTAGGCGATCATAGTGAGGGCAGGAGCTTGATGAGCTCAGTGAGACTGATACGCTTGTAGCCCTCCTTGATGCGGGGCGTCAGGTCGGGCGCTTCGCCCGTGTAGGGACGGAGCTTACTCCAGTCGATGGTGAGTGCGGGGCGCGTAGTGCGACCGAGGAAGAGGAAGGTGCGCTCAGCGAAGTGGCGGGCAGCAGAGGCCTCCGTCTGATCGTAGTTCAGCGAGAAGACAGGAGCACCCTGACGGGAGGACTGGCTGACGACGAAGCTCGTAGGCTGGTGCTGGGCGTTGAGGAGCCAGCGCAGATGGTAGGCGCCAGCGGCCTCACCACGGGCGATGCTGAGGCTGGCTTCGGCATCGGTGCCTCCATCTTCGGTGACGCCATAGCTGAAGGCTCCACCCTTGGCCCCACGGGCTTCAGCCGGGAAGAAGGGCTTACCTAAGAGGAGGCGCTCCACATCATTATAACTGATGGGGAAGCCCACGAGTGAAGAGAGCTCGGCATAGCTCACCTCGGCATAGCGGCCGTGGATCTTGTCGATGGCGGTCACGCCCTGAGGGGTGAACCATACGCGCGCCGCCTCGATGAGAGGGAAGGGCACGACGGACCAGTAGATACCTTGGCCTCGCACGATAGTGGCATTGACCTTCGACGAATAGGTCTCCTTACCGATGAGGATCTCTGCCTGCAGGTTGCCCTTGAGCATCGGGCCATAGGCGGGGTCGGACTGGAAGGCAGCGAGGCGGGGATTCACACCCGTCTCTTGGCGGGTCTCGGTGCGTGGCGTATCATCATCGGGGTGGCTGACATCTCGCAGGAGACCACAGCTGGAGAGCAGGCCCGTACATAGGGCTGCCACGAGGAGGCCACGGAGGCGCTGGTGGCGGGGATATGCGGTGCTATGCATCGTTCGTTACTTCTTCTGTGCTTGCTTAGCTTCGTTGATCTTCTTCTCTATGCGGATGCGCTCAGCCTTATCGGCTTTCTCATCCTTATTCTCACGCTCGGTGAGGGTCTTCAGGGCCTGCTGCCAGGCTTCGATAGCCTCGGCATACTCGCCCAGCCCGCGGTAGATATCGCCCATGTGGTCGTACATATCGGGCGAAGTCTTCTCAGGTCCTGCCTGCGAGAGGGCCTTGCGTTGGTAGAGCTTGGCGAGCGTATAGTTCTTACGCAGGAGGAGGATATAGGCGTAGGTGTCGAGGATGTGGGCGGCATCGGGCGAGAGGCGTACAGCCTGCAGGGCGTAGCGCTCCGCATCATCGAGGTTGCGCCCCGCCTTCGCCAGGCGGTAGGCGTAGTTGTTCAGCACATCGGGCTCCTTGGGGTTGGCCTCGATAGCGCGGAGGTAAAGGCTATCGGCCAGCGGAGCCTTCTCAGGGCCACCACGCTCGGCATAGACGTCGGCGAGGAAACCGAAGAGGCGGGCAGCGCCTTCACCCGTCTTAGGATCAATGGCGGTAGCACCCTCCTCAAGGATCTTCATCGCCCCGTCAGCATCATCGTGCTGGAAGCGCTCCCCCGAGAGCACGATATAGTTGCGCCAGTCGGTGGGGACGTAGCACTTGGCATCACGGGCGACGACGACGGTGAGGCTATCGGACTGGAGGCCGATAGCGGCGTCGAGGAGTTCGCTCCATATCCACTCCTCGCTGGGGTGGAGCTTGCTCTTGGGAGCGAGGAGGTCATAAGCCTCCTGATAGCGCTCTTCGTAGCGAAGGAGCTGGGCATAGGTCCTCAGCACCTGCAGGTCATCGGGATACTCGGCGACGAGCTCAGCGATATGGGGGGTGTACTTGCCTGCGGTGTAGCCCTCACTGCCCTGCGACTCCTTGGTCAGCAGGAGCCAGAGCGTGATCTTCTCGTCGGCACCGATCTTCTTATCTGGTGTGAGACGGACCAGCTCGGCCTCAGCAGCAGGATAGTCCTTCTGCAGGATGTACTTATGGACACGCAGGGCGGTGGCATCCCCCGAGGAGATACGCCCAGCACGCACGTCAGAGGCGAGTTGCTTCTCCGCCTCCTTTGCCCCTCCCGTCTGGAAGAGGTGGAGGATCCAGTCATAGTACGGACGGCGGTCTTCAGGATAGAGGGCAGCCCAAGCGCGATATTCACGACCCACCGCCACAGAGTCCTTGGAGAGGGCAAGGAGCTGGATCTTCATCTTCGTCAGCTGCCCATAGGCCTCGGGCATAGGCTGGAAACGCTTCTGTAGCTCCGTGGCGAGCTGGATCCCCTTCTTCAGCTCTCCCGTACGGGCATAGAGCTGGATGAGACGATAGCGCACATCGTCATCTTCGGGATCGGCCTCGGAGAGGCGCTCATTGATGTGGAGGGCATCCTGCATGCGCCCGGCTTCAATATAGCCAGCCGAGAGGGCACGCGCGTAAGTGAGGTTGGTGGAGTCTGCCCCGTAAGCCTCCTCGAGGAGGGAGAGCGCACGATCACTCACACCCTGCTGGGCATAGTTACCCCCGAGCATGAAGGCAATAGCGGGATCTGTGGGGTCGAGGGCGCGCGCGTGACGAAGGAGGTCAAAGGCCTCCATCGTACGGCCAGAGGACTGTGCCAGCACCCCTTGGTAGAAGTATTCGCGGGCCTTCATCTGAGCTGCAGAGTCAGGGGCGGGCTGCTTGGGGCGGGTCTGCCCAGCAAGCGGGAGGGTCAGCAGGCCTATCAAGAGGCCTATATAGCTTCGTCTTATATAATCTTTTCGCTTCGTCAATCTCATCGAATCTTGCTGCTTCTTCCGTATGAATAGAGCACGGCATACTATCTACCAAAGGTAACTATTTTCTCGCGATAGCTCACCGAAGAGCCCGCTTGGCACGGGGATCTACCCTTTCATAAAGATCTAAAAATCTGCTCGATACACCTCCTCAAATCGTGCACTACTCGACCGACCTCTGTGAGGGAGAAAGAGCGACCTCATGGAGGAGGCAAATCGAACCTATATTGGTCGGTGAAGAAAGCTATGTAGCTTTGGACAGCTTTCTATATAGCTCTGTGAAGTGACCTATATTAGATTATTGCTCTGCGTAGGGATAAAAGTTGTGGACG
>ERZ773009.284-NODE-284-length-36367-cov-14.959270_pt1 | contig 36367 bp, 29 predicted proteins | sample MGYA00580663_ERZ773009 | MGnify/ENA primary metagenome ERZ773009 (study PRJEB29015, sample SAMEA2737969) | human oral metagenome | biome: human oral; feature: human-associated habitat; material: dental | place: China | collected 2026 ... | reverse complement strand
GGAGCGAGCGTCATCAGCGTCCAGTAGGTGCTTAGGCTCTTAAAAAAGCTTCGCTCGGGCGAATGCGAAATTCGCGCGATAATCGCTTCAAAGTCTCCGAAAAACAGCACCGACGTAACTAACACTGCGCAAAAGCCCGTTACGCCAAGGCTTAGTCCGTTAGCCATAAATTCCTCGATGTAGTGCGCCATGCTCGCTTGATTTGCGGGCAGGAAGTTTGAAAAAATAAAGCCCATAATCTTATCGTAGTAGCCTTTAAAGCTTGGCAGCTGCATAAAGACGCTAAGCGAAACCATCAGCACCGGCAGTAGCGCCAAAATCGTGTGAAAGCTAAGGCTTGATGCATGGTGCATGAGCTCGGTATCGTAGAGACGGAAGAAATTTTTGAGTCGGTTGTGCGCTTGCTTAAGCGCCGGTATTAGTTTTTTCATACGGGCGATTTTACATTAAAAATTTAGAATTTCATATAAATTTGCACAATTTTTCTTTTGTATCTCAGTATATCGTCTATGAAATTTAAAGCTAAAAAATGCGACTACAAATATATAAATTTATATCTCGAATTTAGTCTAAATTTAGGAAAATTTTTCTAATATGCTAAAAAATAATATTAAATATATCCATAACGAAGGGAAAATAATGGAACGAAGGAAAACGATGAAATTTAAAATTTCATTAGCGGCATGTATGTGTCTGCTATGTGGTAGTTTGGCTGCAGTGCAAAGTGGCGGTAATTCTGCGCCTGAAAAGTCGCAGAATATGGGCGTAATCGAGGTAAATTCCGTCGGCGATAATATCAGCGAGAGCGGCATCGACGAGGGCTTTTTGAGCAAAAACGTGCAGCAAGGCATGCTTGCTGGCAAGCGCGCTTTGGATCTTCCGTATCAGATCAACACGATCAGCAAGGAGATCATGAACCATCAAGGCGTCACCGGCTACGAGGAGGCGGTCAAATACTTCCCGTCCGCACAGATTCAGATGCGCGGCGGCGCTACGGTCGGACGCCCGCAGACGCGCGGCTTTGAGGGCAGCGTCGTAGGCAATAGCTTCTGGGACGGCTTTTATACTATTTCGACGACGGCGATTCCGATGGCGATGTTTGAGAGCTTTCAGGTACAAAACGGCGTCGCGGGCTCGCTCTACGGCGCGCAAAATCCGGTGGGCATTTTCAGTTACACGCGCAAGCGCCCCGTAAAAGATCAATACATAATTTGGAGCGATTATATGTCGCGAAGCAATCTGGGGCTTGGTCTTGATCTATCCGATAAATTTGAAAAATTCGGCTACCGCACGGTATTTTACGGATCAAACGGCGACAGACAGCCTAAAGGCTCCAATCTTCAGCGCCGCTTAGCCAGCGTCACGATGGAATTTTATCCGACGGGCGATCTTACTTTTGAAACCGCGGCGAGCTATTACGAGCACAATACCAAGGGCTTTGCGGGGCAGTTTGCCTTAGGCGTTAAAGACGGCAAGATTACGGACGGAATTACGCTTCCAAGAGCAGTAGATTCCTCAGAGCGCGGTCTTGGGCAGAGCTTTGGAGGAATGCATCTAAAAACCACTACCGCAAGCGCGAAATTTAAATTTACGCCTACCGATAAATGGTATTTCGAGGGCGGCTTTCAGTTTCAGCGCACCGATCGCGACATTCACAGCGTCGTAAACTATTTGCTTCCCGAAGGATTTGATTGCGCGAATTATGCTGCTTTACCGAATAATAAAAAGCCTCCTATATGTGTAGCTAATCCAAACGCGAAATGGACGCAGCCGGGTGATTATTATACTCAACATAGCGGCGGTGCTACGGCGGCATATAGATTCGACCTGCCAAGCGGCTATCTTAAGGCAAACACGCAGTTTAATACGGGCGATATCGAGCATGATTTTAGCGTGCAGACCAATGGCTATCACTGGACGCAGGATAGATATAAAAATACGAGCACAAACTATGTCTCGCCTACTATCGGCAATATAAACGATCCTAAAATTTTAGATTACACTAACGCTAGGCGCGGAAGCGGGCTATATCACTACGCGATCTTGGATATGTATAATGTCTCGGTGCTAGACGACATCACGATAAACGATAAATTTGACGTGATGTTAAGCGCATCTAAGGCGTGGATGAGACAGGAATCCTACAATGCTGCCCAGCAAAGACTTGTCAAAGCCTATAGCGATTCGGGCTATAGCTGGGCGGGCAGTTTGATCTTCCATCCGATAGAGGATGCCAGCATCTATTACACCTATGCAGATAGCTTACAGCAGGGCTCTACCTATGTTTATCCCGCGAGCAGCCCATATGCGGGCGAGGTTGCCTCCACGTCGCCGTATCGCTCCAAGCAGCATGAGATTGGCGCTAAGATCCGTGTAGCCGATATGATTGATTTTAGCGTGGCGTATTTTGATATACGTCGTCCGATTGCTTACTTGAATAGTTCTACGGGGATCTACGGCATAAATGGCGAGCAGCGCAACCGCGGATTTGAGTTTATGAGCGGCGGGCGAATAACTGAAAATTTAAGCGTGCTGGGAGGCTTTACCTACATCAATCCTAAGATGCACAACGTAAGCATCGAGGGCGCTAATCGCAAGGTCGCAAACGGCATCCCTAAAATCAATGCAAATTTGATGCTTGATTACGTAATCCCGGGCACAAACAAGCTTGCGATCAGCACAAATTTCCACTACACCGGCAAGATGTATCTGGACGATCTAAACACTCAGCACACGCCTAGCTTTTTCGTTACCGATCTTGGTATTAGATACACGAGCGAGCACCTTCTGGGCGATAAGACCACGCTGCGCTTCAACGTAAATAACGTATTTAACAAAAAATACTGGGCGGGAATGTATCCTGCGAGCGCCGACGGCGCGGGCGGACTTAACGTAACTAGCGTGCTAGGCTCGGCAAACGGCGTGACGCTCGGTGAGAGTAGAAGCTTCATGCTCTCTGCGGAGGTAAAATTTTAAAATCTAGCGGGTTTAAAATTTCTGCTTAAGCGGCGCGAATGATTATGGTGCCGCTTTTAAATTTATGAAATTTTATAGCTCTAAGCGGCGAGACTAAATTTAACGAGGCTTGGTTTTAATTCATTTTAAAAGTTAAGCCTCGGATTTGGAATTTTAAACCTTGATTTTAAAATTTCGATCTTTAAATTTTTAGGTCGCCGTGCCTCGGTTTGCCTGCAAAATTTATCCGCGCGCGGTTTAAAATTTAGCCGTTTTTGGTTATAATCTTTGCAAAACCACGAAACGGAGAGCAATGAAACAGATCCTTATCATCGCAAGCGGAAAGTTTGCGCGCCATTTTTTATCCCAGGTTTATAAGATCAAAGACGTCGTACATAATTACCGCGTCGTCGCAAAAAATGCGCTCAGCGTCCCGGAGGCGCTGCAAAAAGAGCAAAATTTCAGCATCGAAATTTTCGATCCCACGAGCATTGAGCGGCTGCGCGTCGTGCTGAGCCTAGCGGAATTCGATCGCTGCATAATGATAATGGATGATGAGTTTGACGCCAAGGTGACGCTAGAAAATTTAAAGACGCTTGCTCCCGATCTGGAGCTTTACGCAGCCGATTTTTGGGGGCTTTTGCGCGATAATAAAAACGAAGCTCACGTAAAAATCGTAAATACCCTCGCGCTAAATTCCTCGCGCTTCATCGGCTTTTTGCCGGACAGTCCCATTTTTGCTGATAACATCGGGCTTGGACGCGGAGAGATAATGGAGGTAAAAGTGCCCGTAGGAAGCTCGTTCGCGTATAAAAAAATCAGTACGCTTTCTAATACCAAATATCAAATTCCGATGATCTACCGCCACAATAATTACATCGTAACGACGCCCGGCTCGCGAATATATCCGAATGATACGATCTTAGTCGTTGGTGAGCCTAGCGCGCTGCGAGCGGTATTTGCTGAAGTAAAAAAGCAAAGCGGGCAATTTCCATCGCCGTTTGGGCTAAATATTTTCGCGCTAATCGATATGAAAAAAATGAGCGGCGACGAGATAGCTAGGACGGTTAGGGCGCTTGAGTTTTTGGATTTGCATATTAGAAATCATAAAATTTATCTGCGAATTTTAAATCCTTTGCTAAACGACACTTTTAGCGAGCTTAAAGCGCTGTGTGAGCGGGATAAATTTGAAATTCTCATCGATTACTCGGGCGAATTAAATTTAAAGCGCGACGTGAGCGAAAATAAAGCAGGCTTGGTAGTTTGCTCAAGCGGAGTTTTCGAAGCGAAAAAAGCAGCACTTAAAGCGCTTGAAATTCCGGTGTTAAGCCTTGGAGAGGGCGAGCTAAAAGATGTGCGTAAAAGTGTCGTGCTAAGTGCCGGCGAGCGGCTTCGCGAGGAATCAAGCATCGTCTTTGACATTAGCTCGCAGCTAGGGCTAGACGTGTATTTGTATCTTTTCGGCGAGAGCGAAAGGGGCGAGTTTGCGCAAAGCTACGTGAGCTTGTCGAAGCTTTTTAAGCAGAGTTTATTCGTGATTCCTTGCGAGCGACAAAATCCGATTTTAGCGCTAGGTAGCGAGCGAGATCTGCTGCAATTCGTGCCATTTAATGATAGAATTTTGGCGCGCAAGCTCACATCTATTTTCAATCAGGATTTGGATCAGATGTATTTTAAACTCGGTAAAAATCATCAAATTTTTATCCCGAGCGATTACGGGTATGAAAAGTAATCGAAATTTATGTTACAATTACCCAAAAATCAAAGGCTAGCGTATGAAAATCGATCTTAATTTAGGTAAAAAATACAGCGTGTTTATCGACGAATTGCAAGAGATCAAGCTCAAAGGCAAAGTAGCGATCATTACAAACCCCAAAGTAGCGGGGCTGTGGCTTGATTTCTTACTGCAGCGGCTAGATTGCGAGCAAAAATTTATCATCACGATCCCAGACGGCGAGGAGTATAAAAATACCGCAAGCGTAGAGCAAATCTTAGAGCAGCTTTTTGGCTCCAAGCTTGATCGCAAAAGCACGCTCATCGCTCTTGGCGGCGGCGTCATCAGCGATATAACGGGCTTTTGTGCGAGCATTTATGAACGCGGCATTGATTTTATCAATATACCTACGACCTTGCTAGCGCAAGTAGATGCAAGCGTCGGCGGCAAGACGGGCGTGAATAATCGCTTCGGTAAAAATTTAATCGGCTCCTTTTATCAGCCGCGTACGGTTTATTGCGAGAGTAAATTTTTATCGACGCTTCCTGCGCGAGAGTTTGCCGCAGGCGTTGCGGAGGCGGTAAAGATGGCTGTATGCTTTGATGTCGAACTATTTAAATTTTTCGAGACGCATGATCTAAAAAGCGCCGATGAAATTTCACACGTAATTGCTCGTTGCGTGGAGATTAAAGCAAACGTTGTAGAGCGTGATGAGCGCGAAAGCGGCGTGCGTGCAGTGTTAAACTACGGACACACCTTTGCTCACGCTATCGAAAAAATTACTAATTATAAAAAATTTTTGCACGGCGAGGCTGTGGCGATCGGAATGTCGATGGCAAACGCTTTGGCGCGACGCCTCGGTAAGCTAAGCGGCGAGCAGGAGGAGAAGATCCGTGAAGTGCTTCAAAAATTCGCGCTTCCGATAAAATTCCACGTAGAGGATGCGGCGGAATTTTACGAGCTGTTTTTTCTCGATAAAAAGAGCGAAAACGGCAAGATAAAATTTATCCTGCCAGATGGCATCGGTAAATTTCGTATTGCCGATGATATAGACAAAGCCGCGGTAATAGCCACGTTAAGAGAGTTTGCATGAAAATAATCCTAGCCGTTTTTTTGATTTTTAGCCTTGGTTTTTGCGAGGGAAATTTCACACCTGCAAATCCGAGTGCACAGATCGGCTCCGGCGTGCCTCAAAACGACAAAAATCAGACGCAAAGCGCGGAGCTCGCTTCATCGCTAAAAGCTCAAATAAAAGCGATAGACGATGAGATCAAAAATAATATCTGGGTCTCTCGCTTTTCAAATTTCATCGGCTATCAAAATTTACAAAAGCAATCCAGCCAGCTCGAAGCGGAGCTAAAAAAAAGCGCCGGCACCGATAAGATCGCAGAGATTCAGAAAAGACTCCGCGCCGTAAAAGAGCAGCTCATGCTGCTAAAAGAGTATGAAAAATCCCCGTTTTTAGATATCATCGCGATGCCCGAAACTCCCGAGCCCGCGCGCATTACAAATCCTTTTTCGATAATTTCGGGTTTTTCTACGATTAGAAATTTACAAGCTCAAAAGATGGAGCAGAAAAACGCCATCGAAAATATCAAAATTTTAATCAATAAACTTGAAGCAAAAAGGGCGCTATATGAGCGTTTGATGCAGATTGATACGGACGCAAGCGCTGCGGCGGAGCTTAAAAGCTTAGATTACGAGCTCGGAGAGTTCAGCTCCGCATACGAGATCGCGCAGACCACGTACGACGTTTACGAAAAAAAGATCAACTCCCAAATCGCCGTGCAGACCGCCGATATAAAAGCGCAGATCAAGCGTGCGGGAAACATCGCCGTATGGATACTCGTAGTCATCGCGCTGTCGTTTTTCTGCAAGGTAGTGGCGAAAAAATATATCAAAAACGACGAGAATTTTTATATCGTAAATAAAGCTATCAATGTTTTAAATTTCACGCTGATTGCGCTGATACTGCTCTTTTCTTACATCGAGAATATGACGCACTTCGTGACGGTTCTTGGCTTTGCCTCGGCAGGTCTTGCGATTGCGATGAAAGATATGTTTATGAGCTCCTTAGGCTGGCTTACGATCGTGCTTGGCGGCAGCTTTCGCGTGGGCGATCGTATCCGGGTGCATAAAAACGGCGAGACCTACGTAGGCGATATCATCGATATTTCGGTGCTTAGGATGACGATTTTCGAGGACGTTACTATGACTACGTGGAGAGAAAATAAACGCGCAGGCAGGGTAATTTTCATACCGAACAATTATATTTTTACCGATCTTATCTCAAACTACACCCACAGCGGGCTTAAGACCGTCTGGGACGGCATCAGCATACTTTTAACTTTTGATAGCAACCATAAAAAGGCGATGTATCTTATAAAAAACATAGTGCGGAAGTATTCCAAGGGCTACACCGACATCGCCAAAAAGCAGATGGGCAAGCTTCGTTCGCAATATAGCATCAAAAATCCAAACGTCGAGCCTAGAATTTTCAGCTTTTTCGAGCCATACGGCATTGAAATTTCGGTTTGGTATATGACGAACTCTTACGCGACGCTCGGGCTTCGCAGCAATATCTCGGCTGAAATTTTAGACGCCCTAAGAAGCGAGCCCGACATCAAGATCGCCTATCCTGCATACACGCTTTTTAACGGCAAAAACTACATGGCGGCGGCAGGCGGAAATTTCACGGCGCAAGATATCGGCTTCGAGCAGCAAGGCTCACAAAATTTAAACGCAGCGGCGCAGGGCGCGGGCTTTTCCACAGGAAGCGGATCTGGGAGCGAAATTTGAAAATTTATTTTAAAACGTTTGGGTGTCGCACCAATATCTACGACACGCAGCTTATCAAAAGCAACCTCAAATCGGGCGAGATTACGCACGACGAGCAGGGCGCCGATGTCGTCGTGATAAACTCCTGCACCGTTACGAACGGCGCCGACGCAGACGTGCGAAACTACGTAAATAAGATGAACCGCCTCGGTAAAAAGATATTGCTAACCGGCTGCGGCGCGGTTTCGCGCGGCGAGGAGCTGTATAAAAACGGCGCGGTCTTTGGCGTATTCGGGATGTCGCAAAAGGAAAAAATCGACGAGTTTTTGGGCTCAGAGTCGAAATTTTACGATATCGGAGGTCTTGACGGCATCGAAAAAAACCTGGTAAGCGACTACGAGGATCACACCAAGGCCTTTATTAAAATTCAAGAAGGGTGCGATTTTAACTGCAGCTACTGCATAATCCCCTCGGTGCGCGGCCGCTCGCGCAGCAGCTCTGAAGACGCGATCTTAAAAGAGGCGGCGAGCCTTGCCGCAAACGGCTTTAGCGAGATCGTGCTAACGGGCACCAATATCGGAAGCTACGGCAAAGCCTCAGGCACAAGCCTGGGCACGCTGCTTCAAAAACTAGGCGCGATTCGCGGAATTCGCCGCATTCGCCTAGGCAGTATCGAGCCCTCGCAGATAGATGCGAGCTTTTGCGAAATTCTATCCGAGCCGTGGTTGGAGCGGCATCTGCATATCGCGCTTCAGCACACTTCGCAAAAGATGCTTAGCATAATGCGCCGCCGAAATTCCGCGCTAAGGGATTTGGAGCTTTTTTGCGAGCTTGCGGAGCGCGGATTTGCGCTGGGGACGGATTTTATCGTCGCGCATCCGGGCGAGAGCGAAGAAATTTGGCTCGAAGCGGTGGAAAATTTCAAAAAATTCCCGCTCACGCATCTGCACGCCTTTATCTTTTCGCCGCGGCAAGGGACCGCTTCGGCCTCGCTAAAAGGCCGCATAGACGGCAAAACGGCGAAGGCGCGGCTAAAGATGTTGCAGAATATAACGGCGCTGAATAATTATAAATTTCGCCTTTCGCACAAGGTGCCGTTAAATGTGCTGATCGAGCGGAAAAACGGAGAATTTTATGAAGGATATGATCAATTTTATGATAAAATTTGGATCAAAAGCGATGAGGATTTGTCGAAAAAATGGATGGAGATAAGAGATTATGAGGTTAAATTTGATGGAAATTTTGCATAAAATCAAAAAAAGCAAGCTAAATATAATTCTGATTTTTTTAGTGCTACTTATCGTTTTGCTCTCGATCGTTTATTTTAAAGACGATTCGCGATACATCACCGAGCGCGAATTTAGCGAGCTAGTCCGCGCAGATCAGATCAAGCGCGCGCATATCGAGGACGGCACGTTAAGCTTCGTTTACGACGGCAAACGCTATAAAATTTTAACCGATATCGTTAATTTAAAAGAACTTTCTAATCACGCTTTGATTACGAAGGAAGAAGATAGCGGAAGCGGCGGTATCAGCGCGATTTTGGTGATTTTTACGTTCGCATTTTTTCTCTTCGTATATTATTTTGAAACCGTTTTGGCTAGACGCCGTAGGCTAGACGGCGTAGGCGTCGCGCGTCAGAGCGCTAGCTCGGGCGGCGATCTCGGCGATCTTTCGCCAAGCGTTAGCGACGTGAGATTTAGCGACGTCGCGGGCATCAGCGAGGTTAAGGACGAGCTAATCGAGATTGTGGATTTTTTAAAAAATCCCGCAAAATACCGAAATTTCGGCATCAAGCTGCCGAAAGGAATTTTAATGATCGGCGAGCCCGGCGTCGGTAAAACGCTTATCGCAAAAGCGGTAGCCGGCGAGGCGGACGTGCCGTTTTTTTACCAAAGCGGCGCAAGCTTCGCCGAGGTCTTTGTGGGCGTCGGCGCTAGGCGGGTTCGCGAGCTGTTTGCGAAGGCCAAATCCTGCGCGCCTGCGATTATTTTTATCGACGAGATTGACGCGGTCGGCGGCAAGCGCGGTATCGGGCGCAACGATGAGCGGGAAGCGACGCTAAATCAGCTGCTGACCGAGATGGATGGATTTGAGGAAAATAGCGGCGTGATGGTAATCGGCGCGACCAATAAAATAAATTTGATCGACGATGCGTTATTGCGCTCGGGGCGCTTTGATAGGCGCGTTTTCATCGGGCTTCCGAACTACAAAGACCGCATTGAAATTTTAAAAATTTATCTCGAGGGTAAAAGATGCAGCGCGAATATCAACAAAGTAAGCCGCCTCTGCGTGGGCTTTAGCGGCGCCGGAGTAGCGACGCTGGTAAATGAAGCCGCGATCAACGCTCTTAAGCGCGGCAGCGATACGATCGAGCTTAGCGATTTTGAAAACGTGCGAATGAGGGTCTTTTACGGCGTGCAAAAAAGTAGAATTCTAACCGAATACGAAAAGGAGATCCAGGCGTTCTATCAGGGCGCAAAGGCGCTTAGCGCGTATTGGTATTCGTTTGATTTCGAAAAGATCGAGCTTTTAAACGATAAATTTTTAAACGAGGATTTCGAGATCGAATCCAAAACGCAAATTTTAAATCAAATCAAAGTGCTTTTAAGCGGTATGGCGGCGCTACAGATCCATAAAAACGACGCTTTTTCAAATTCCGCTAGCGACGTAAAGCAGGCTATCGCGCTGGCGCAAAAGATGGTTTTCGAGCTCGCGATGGGCGATAGCTTCACCCCTAGCGCGCAGAGCGTGAATAAAATTTTGCAAGATTGCTACGACGAGGTAAGCGAGATAATCCGCACGATGCAGGATAAGCTAAATCAAATTTCAAAGCAAATTTTCGTCTATGAGTTCATAACTTTCGAGGATGTTCAAAAGATTTGCGAATCTGATGGTGTGGAGCAAGAAGGCGTCTCCGCGCAAGAGCAAGATTTGCAAAAGCCGGAAAAAGATAGCGAAAGCTCTGAAGAAAAGCCGCAAGACGGCACGCTAAATTTCGATTAAATTTTAAAATTTAAAATTCTAATAAAGGAGAGGAAAATGGTAAAAATAGGTGTTTTAACGATCAGTGATCGCGCTAGCGGTGGCGTTTACCAGGATTTAGGAGGCAAAGAGATAATTGCCGTGATGGATGATTGGCTAACTTGTGAGAAGCAGTATTTTTATGAAATAGTTCCAGATGAGCTAGAGCTGATCAAAGATAAGCTGATTTATCTTTGCGACGAAGCGGATTGTGATTTAGTGCTAACTACGGGCGGTACGGGTCCTGCTCCACGCGATGTAACGCCTGAAGCGACCGAAGCAGTAAGTGAGAAATTAATGCCAGGCTTTGGCGAACTAATGCGCGCAGAAAGCCAAAAGATCGTGCCTACGGCAATTTTATCTCGCCAGATAGCAGCGATCCGCAAAAAATCTCTGATTATAAACTTACCGGGCAATCCAAAAGCGATTAAAGAGTGCCTTCTACCAGTGTTTCCTGCCGTGCCGTATTGTATTGATTTAATGGGAGGAAATTACATAACAGCGGATGAAAATAAGATAAAAATATTCCGTCCTAAACGCAAATAATTCGCAAAATTTAGCAGGAATTAAATGATTTATGATATTATTTGGGCGCAAATTTAAGGAAAAATATGAAAATAAATCACAACGATATTTTGGAATTTCATAAGTATTTTAGCAAAATCAGCCACAGCAAAGGTCGTATTCGTATCCGCGTAAGTCCCAAAATTAGGGAGTTGCGAGATAGCGTGAGCGAGGAGAGCCTGAAGGCTAAAATAGCTGCAATTCGCGGGATAAAAGAGTATAAATTTAACTCCCTAATTGGCTCGCTGACGATTCATTACGACGAAAATATTTTTCCGATGCACCTTTGGGAGCAGTTTTTAAGCGGCATCAGTTCGCCTGAGCTAGTAGCGCTTGTAAATTCCAATATAGAGGCAATTTCTTGAGCGAAGAAGCATTACTACGTAGCACCAAAAAATCGCGCAAAATTTCTAATAAATCTCGGAATTTAAATGAGGCGAAAATTGCAGATATTGCTCTTTTGCTCGAAAAAGAGGCACAAATTTTACAGTTTTATTCGCTGGGCGCAGTTAAATTTCAAGATAAAAAGCTAGGAGAAATTCTATCTTTACGAGCTGGATTACTTGAGCGGATGCTAGATTTTGCAAATTCTTGTGGGCTTGGTGCTATGCCTCCTGAAAATAGCAGTGAGGCGCTGGTTGCAAAAGGTATGAATGAGTTTTTGGCTTCGGCACTTTTGATAGAAAAAAGTGCTATGATGTTTTATGACGATCTAATTAATTCATGCAAGAACGCGGAATTTAAAGAGCTACTGTATAAGGCGCAGGCGGTTTCATATAATGAAATTTTGCCGATTTTAAAGGAACTGAATTCTAAATACGAGGCTGATTTAAATTCTTTGAATTTCGCTGATTTATTAAATGAAATTTTAAAAAATCCGCAGGAATTAGAGCGGATATTTCAAAAATACGATTTGCAAAATATTTTAAATAGCGCATTTTCCAATTTAATTAAAGGAATTTTGCAGAAAAATTAAATTAGGATTGCAAAAATCTAAAAAAGTCGCTATAATATCAAAATCTATGTAAAGTTGATAAAATGACTTTATAATCTTAACACAAGGAGAATGAAATGCCGATCCCATTTCTAGCAGGTTTTGCGCTTGGTTGCGCGGCGGTTTACGCTTATAACAATCGAGATAAAATCAAAGAAGGTGCGAATAAAATCGTAAGTAGCAAAAGTGTCGAGGAGCTAAAAAATAGCGTCAAAGGCGGAGCGGAAAAATTAAGCAAAAAATCGAAAGAAATTTTTGCAGAAGCCAAAGAAGGCCTAGACGATGTTGCCGAAGCTGTAAAAAGCAAAAGAAAGTCTAATAGCAAAAAAGCTGCAACAAGTAGCGCTAGCACTGAAACTAGCACTGCAAAAAAAACCAGAAAAAAGCCGGGACCAAAACCGGGATTTAAAAGAACTAAAAAATCCACCGCGAGCGCTAAGACTGGCGCAACACCGGTAGGTGAGACATCCGCAGCATCTACTACTCCGCTTAATATCCCGCAGATCGTAAAAATGGACGATAATTCTTCGGCTAAATTTACGTCCGCAGACGATAAATCAGAAAAATAGAGGCCTAAATGAATAGATCACTTACGACACAGCGTTCGCCGCTGGATCACGTTTTAAGCGGCGCTATAGCAGGGGCGATCGGCGGTTGCGCCGTAGAACTCGTTAAAGCCAAAGAAGGCAAAAGCAAATCTAAAGCGATTCGAGATGCGCTGGATATTGCGCTAAGCGGCGGTATCATCGGCGGCGGCGCGATTTACAGTGCAAATAAGCTCGTACAAGGCGAGTATCTACGCGCAGCGGCAGGCGTCGCAGTATGCGTAGGTGCGCTCATTGCGGGTAGAAATTTTATTCTTAAGGTAGGCAATGAGTAATCCCTATATCACAAAAAAAGATTTGAAAGAAATTCTAGACGATTACAATTTTGGTGACAACAAATATTCTAGCGGCTCTGCGGGCGGCTTTGCCGGTGACGAAAAGCTCGGCGGTTGGGCTAAATGGATAAACGAGCGGGTAAATTCTGCACCTTTTAATAGTTCTGCTTCCAGCAATAACTCGGATAATAAAGATTCCGCCGCTCAAAGCTCAAGCGATGTAAATTCTACTCAGGGCTCCGCTTTCGGTGGAATTTTTAATTCCTTGGGTGGTAGACAAAACGCGAACGGCTTATTCGGTAGCAACTCATTTATCACAGGTATCGTTCTAGGTGCCGCAGCGACCTATTTTCTAACCGACGAAAACGCGCAAAAAAAGCTTTTTAAGCTCATCGCAAAGGGTACCGAGATGTTTCAGATGGGCATCGAAGAGATGAAGGAGCGCTTCGAAGACGCCAAGGCAGAGATGCAAGAGTAGTCGATGCAAAATTTTAAAATTTTACATGAGACTAAAACTAGACTGCGCATAAAGGTCGCGGGCTTTAAAGGGCTCGATGCGAGCGCGCTGCAAAAAGCTGCTGCGAGGCTTGAAGTCGTAACGGAAGCTAGATTTAACGCTAAAATCGGCTCTTTGATCCTTAAGCTTGACGCGGGTGCGAATAAGGCAGGAATTCTAAAGCAACTTGAAGCTTTAAATTTAAGCGAGCTAAAATCAATTATCCCCGCTAACCATAAAAATTTGCCAAGCAAAAACGAATTTATCTTAGCGCTTCTTGCGTTGGGCGGAAATTTAATCTTTCGCACTTCGCCTTTAGTGCGCGCATTTAGCATCGTAGCGTGCATGCCTATCTTAAAAGAGGGAATTAAAGAAAGCTTTCGTCACGGGCTTACTTCAAAGGGCTTGGAGGCTGCCGCTGTGGGGATTTCGCTCGCTCGCGGCGATGTATTTGCCGCAAACAGCACCAACGCGATGCTCGCTCTTGGCGAGTACATGGAGGAAAGCACCGTTTATAAAAGCGACGATCTTATCCGTGAGCTCGCCCACCCGGACATCGCCGAGGCGTGGGTCGAGATAGATCAAGACGGCAAAAAGACCGAAGTCAAAATCGCAACTTCCAAGCTAAAGGTGGGCGACATCGTGGTCGTGGGCGCAGGCGATGTCATAGCCGTGGATGGGCACGTTGTAAGCGGCGAAGCGATGATAAATCAAGCCAATATGACGGGCGAATCGGTTGCGGTGAAAAAATCTCGCGGCGATAGCGTGCTAAGCGGCACGATCGTAGAGGAGGGCAGGATTCGTATCTGGGCGGAAAACGTCGGCGAAAACACCTCCACGCAGCGTATCAAGCACTACATCACGGCATCTCTTAACGAGCGCTCCAGCATCGGCATGCATACGACCCACCTAGCCGACAAGCTCGTGCCGGTAACCTTCGGGCTTGCGGGCGTGTCCTATCTGATAAATCGAAATTTTATGACCGTGGCTTCGGTGCTACAGGCGGATTACTCGTGCGCGCTTAAGCTACCTACGCCGGTTGCTTTTAAGTCAAGCATCTCAAAGGCGGGCAAAAACGGGATTTTGATCAAAGGCGCCAAGGCCCTTGAGTCGCTTGCGAGCGCCGACACCTTCGTATTCGATAAGACGGGCACGCTTACGTACGGCAATCTGGAGGTCGCAGAGATCATATCGTTTGACGAGCATTTCAGCAAAAACGATATTTTAAATTTAACCGCGAGCGCCGAGGAGCATTACTTTCACCCCGTAGCCGAGGCGATCGTGGATGCGGCTAAAAAGCACGGCTTTATCCACAAGCACCACGACGAGGTGGAATTCGTCGTCGCTCACGGCGTAAAGACCAGCATCGAGGGTAAAAAGCTCATCATCGGCTCGCGCCACTTCCTGGAGGATGACGAGATGATCTCGTTTGCGGCGCATGAGCAGACCATCGATCTTGCGATGCAAAAGGGGCTCGCGCTGCTTTACATCGCATTTGACGGCAGACTTTTGGGGCTCATCGGACTTAGAGACGAAGTGCGCGCAAACGCCCGCGCCGTCATCGCTAGGCTCCGCGAGTTGGGCGCTAAACAGATCGTCATGCTAAGCGGCGACGTAAAATCAAAAGCCCACGCCGTAGCCAAAAAGCTCGGCGTAGATCGCTATTACGGCGAGCTGCTGCCGACGCAAAAGACCGAAATTTTAGAGCAGTTAAAAGCCGAGGGGCGAAAGGTGGTCTTCGTGGGTGACGGCATAAACGACGCGCCGAGCCTGATGAAGGCGGACATCGGCATCAGCATGCTAAACGGCGCAGAGATCGCCAAGGCTTCCGCGCAGATCGGACTTTTGAAAAACGACATCGAGGGCGTCGCGCAGGTAAAGGCGCTGGCTAACGACACACTGCGGCTCGTAAATCGAAATTTCAACGCTACCGTGGGGATAAATTCGATCATTTTATTTTTGGCGACTTTTGGCGCGCTAAGTCCCGTAGCTACGGCGCTGCTGCATAATGGCACGACGATAGGACTACTACTGAATTCTATCAAAGGGGTAAAATTTGAGCATTGAAGATAAAATTTTGGATCTAAATTTTCAGCGCAAAGTGGCTAAAACGGCGCTCGGAGTTAGTATGGGCATCACGGCTCTAACCGCGCTGAATATGAACTCGCGCATGTCGCAGCTACATAAAGTTTCGGGTGCAGTGATGCTGGCAAGCGCGATTTGGCACGCTAGCCTTTACGGCTCGCCATACAGCGAGTTTTTGCAAAATAGAAAAGCAAAGAGCAGGGGCAGAAAGAGATCCGTAGCAAATTTAGCCTTGGAAAATTTATCGGACGGCAAAAGCGCTCCTGCAAAAAGCACGCCCCTAAAAAGGAAGCCTCGCGCACGCAAAAGCGCCTAGCAGCATAGCACGTCGCGGCTTTTAGGTGCAAAGATAAGCTCTAAAGCCGCTAAATTTCTTTAGACGCAGCTGCAGAATAAAACGTCGTAAGCGGTGAAATTTGCGCCGTTTGCGACTAATTTATAATCAATAATCTCTCACTTCGTAAATTTAAGCGATATTTGTATTTTTAAATTATGCGTTCATATTTCCGCTTGTAAATTTTACGTTTTGCAGTTGCGGCGGCTCCGCTACTTAAATTTTAATCCGCAAACGCCTCAAATATCCTTTAAATTTTTTCCCGTCTTTACCTGCCGCAAATTTAAATTTCGCTACAATCGCTTTTTAAAATTTTGCGCCGAGTGCGCGCAAGAAGCTAAATTTAAAGGATCAAGATGGATTTTACGATAGACGCCGCGGACGGCGCAGCGCGCGCTTGCACGATCCGCACGGCGCACAGCACGATCCGCACCCCCGTTTTTATGCCGGTCGGCACCGTGGGCGCGGTCAAAGCGCTCGATGCGACGGACGTAGAGCAGCTCCTGGACGCGCAGATCATCCTCGCCAACACCTATCATATGTATCTGCGCCCGGGCTCGCGGGTGGTGGCGGGCTTCGGCGGGCTGCACGGATTTACGAAATTTCCTCGCAGCTTTTTGACCGACAGCGGCGGCTTTCAGGCGTTTAGCCTGCGCGCAAACACCAAAAACGACGAGGGCGGTATAAAATTTAAAAGCCACATTGACGGCAGCATGCATTATTTCACGCCGCGCTCGGTGCTAGATACGCAGTATGAGCTAAACTCCGATATTATGATGATTTTGGACGATTTGGTGGAGCTGCCGCGCGAACCTGGCGCACTTAGCAGCGATGATAGATCGCGGCTTAAAAAGCGGATCGATCTAAGCGTCGCGCGCACGATAAAATGGGCTAGCGAGGCGATAGATTATCACGAGGAGATGAAATCTCGCGGTCTGCACGCGCATCAAAACATCTTCGGTATCATCCAAGGCGGCACCGACCCGCAGGCGCGTAAATTTTGCGCCGAAGCACTGTGCGAGATGAGCTTTGACGGGCTTGCGATAGGAGGGCTCAGCGTGGGCGAGAAAAACGAGCTGATGTACGAAACCGTAGAGGCTATGATGCCATACGTCGATGCGGCGCGCCCGCGATATTTGATGGGGGTCGGCACGCCCGAAGATCTTGTCGAAAACGTCGCTCGCGGCGTGGATATGTTCGACTGCGTGATGCCTACGCGCAATGCCCGCAACGGCACGCTATTTACGAGCTTCGGCAAGATCAGCATCAAAAACGCGGGCTTTATCAGCGATCACGATCCGATCGATCCGCACTGCGACTGCTACACGTGCAAGCGCTTCAGCCGCGGCTATCTAAATCATCTATTTCGCGCGCGCGAGCTTAGCTTTTACCGCCTCGCGAGCATTCACAATCTGCACTTCTACCTGCGCCTTGCCGCAGATATGAGAGAGGCGATCGTGCACGGGCGGTTTGCGGAGTTTAGGCGTGAATTTTACACCGCACGAAACATAGCGCGAGATTAATTTCGGCGGGCGAGGACGTTTAAATTTAATTATGCTGGAAATTCTACGTTGCGGCAGCAGCGGGGCGGATTTTAATACGGCGCGGGCGGCTAAATTTAAACGCGACAAAATTTGGCGATGAAATTTAATTAGCTGCGGTGCGAGGAGCTTGCAGCTTTAAATTGATTTGAATCCACGCTTAGATTTTCGCATAGATTAGAATTTTATTTTGGCAAAATTTTATTATGATAGAGATATGTATTGGAATTTCGCCGTAGAATATGAGATAAAATTTAGTTTTGAAGTTTTGCGTTGAATCCGTGAATAAAATTCTACGTCGATATGTGCTGAGCGCGCGAGATTTAAAGATGGAATTTAGCGGTAGGATTTTACAGACGCGATGTAAAATTGCTATGGCTTTTGTCAAATAGGGGGCATTGCATCGAAATTCGAAGTATTGGTGTATTTTTGTAAGCCGTGCGTTACGCGTAAAAAACACGTATATTGCTTTAGGACGTGCGATCTGCGCCTAAATTATGGAATTTTATTGCGATAAAATTTTACTTTGATAAAGTTCAAATTCTCGCTAAATTCTGTCTTCGTGCTAAATTTTGCGATGAAACTTTGAGTGGAATTCTATCGTAGCAAAATTTCATCATAGCGAGATTTGCAGTAAAATTTCGCAGAATTATTTTTTAATCCGCCTTAGCATACAAAATCCAAGGAAATAAAGCGGCGACATAACGATAAAAATTATGATGTATCTCCACGCCGTGCTCGCAAAAAATAGCCCCGTAAGCTCCATAAATTTTATCGACGCGCCAGTATAGCGGTCGCCGATGCCGATGAAAATAATCGCCGCGAGCTCCACAAGCAGTGCGGGAGCAAATAGGATTGAGCCTGCGGTTTTGAAAAACATAAATGCAAACGCCTTGAACTTATAATAAAACGAAATGAGCCCAAGTCCGATCACGCCGCAGATGAAAAACTGCTCGAACTCATCCAGCCTCAGGCTCTTATCCTGTAGGATCGTAGAGATGACGCACAAGATGATAAAGACGTTGTAGTTCGCCATTTGACGCATTGGGTATTGATCGTGCGTCGCTATGGAGAGTAGGTTTATCGCGCGGTTAAGCGGCAGCAGATAAAATAGCGCAAAACTAAGAAAAATCAGCAGGTCCATCACCATATAAACCGTATCTTGATTGACATAAGCTTCGATCTGTGAAAAAGATAGAAATATGCTTGCAATTTGCGAGCGGAATATCAAAATAATGACTATCGGCACTATGGGCAGGATTATGGATTTAAGTCCTTCCTTGCGGATAGATGAAGTATAAATTTTACTCTCGACACTTTGCGTAGTGCACAGATCATCGGTTTGGACGAACTCAAATCCAAAGAATTTCGGTTTTTTTGCACTCGTAGGCTTAGCTTTGCGGTTAAATTTAAAATTCTTAAATTTTTTTGCGACCTTCGTTTCTTCTATGGTAGATATATCGTTTGCAATATTTTCGGTAGAGCTTTGAAAGGAAGGTGCTTCGGATATATTATTTTCTGCAGAATTCTTATCACCAAAAATTTCATCGTTTTGCTTTGCAGATTCTTTTGGCTGTGGGGTTACTTTTTGCGCTACGCGGTCTTTGGATTTAGAGCCCTCGACGCGCTTTATATTTATCGCGCTGGATGCTAGCGTGTCGAAGCTTACCTCATCGCCGTCGGTTAGGCTAGGATCGCGTTCGCCAAGCATTTCGTAGCTATACTCAACCCCGCCTGTGGCGACTATGACATTTCCACCTCTGATAAATCCGATAAGTCTCATATACTAACATTCCCCGATTTTTTAATGAGAAATATTAGTCAAAATGAACTTAAAAAACGATTATTCTACGGTGACACTTTTGGCTAAATTTCGCGGCATATCCACGTCATTGCCAAGTCTGACGGAGATTTCAAGAGCTAGAATTTGTAAAATTATCATCATCTCAAAAAACTCGCTCATCGCGTGGCTCTGCTCGCTTGTTTTGATAAAATCATCCGCGATCTCGGGCTCTTCCGGACTGATAGCTAAAATATACGCATCGCGCGCAGCAAGCTCTTCGACATTGCTTTTCGTTTTTTCGTAGAGCAAATGCTTTGGCATCAGCGCAACCGTAAAGAGATTAGAATCCGCAAGAGCGATCGGTCCGTGCTTCATCTCGCCGCTTGGATAGCCCTCCGCGTGCAGATAGGAGATCTCTTTGAGCTTGAGCGCGCCCTCAAGAGCGAGCGGATAGAAAATATCGCGACCGATAAAGAAAAAGCCGTGTCCGTGCAGATAGTGCTTGCTCATGCGGTAAATTTTATCCTGCAAGCCGTCCTTAATCTTTAAAATTTGCGGGATATGAAGCATCGCCGAAATTTCAGCGGAATTCGTGCGCGCCGAGATGACTTCGCGCAGATTTGCAAGATACACCACAAACATCCATAGCACCATAACCTGCGTCGCAAAAGCCTTTGTAGATGCCACACCCTTTTCGATGCCCGCGCGAGTGAGGATCACGCTGCCCGCCATACGCACGATCGAGCTGTTATCGACGTTGCAGATCGCAAGCGTTCTAAGACCGGCTTTTTTAGCGATATGCAGCGCCTCTAATGTATCGGCGGTCTCGCCACTTTGCGAGATCACGATAAATAAGGAATTCTTGTTTAAAAACGGCTCCTTGTAGCGGAATTCGCTGGCGACTTCCACTTTCGTGCGGATTTTAGCGATGCGCTCGAAAAGATACGAACTCACGAGCGCGGCGTGATAGCTCGTGCCGCAGGCACATAACACGACCTCGTCGATACCCTCAAACATCGCCGCATCAAGCTCGTCAAATTTTATCTTGCCGCCCTTTATTACGCGCCCCATCATTGCTTCGGTTACGACTTGCGCTTGCTCGTAAATTTCTTTTTCCATAAAAAATCTAAAGCCCTCTTTTTGCGCATAGCCTTTATCTTTCGGAAGCTCACTAAAGGCGCAATTATGCGGTTTAGAGTTTTTAAAAATGTCGATTTGCCCAAGCTTTGCAACGCCGTAAATTTGATCGTCCAGATATGCAGCCGTATTCGCAAGCCCGATGAGCGGAGCATCCGAGGAGCTAAAGAAAATTTCGTTTTTATCGTTTTTCGCGACGATGAGCGGAGCTGCGTTTTTAGCAAAGAAAATTTCGCCGGGTGCTGCCTTCGTGATTAAAAGCGTTGCGTATGCGCCTTTTAGCCGTTTAATTGTGGCTTCATATGCCTTAAATGCGTCGTTGCTAGCCTTGAAATTTTTTTCAAAAAGATGCACGATTACTTCGGTATCGGTCTGGCTTAAAAATTTCACGCCGTCCGCTTCAAGCTCATCTTTTAGCTCGATGTAGTTTTCGATGATACCGTTATGCACGACGAAGCTAAAATCTCCAAAATGCGGATGCGCGTTAAGCTCGGTAGGCTTTCCGTGCGTCGCCCAGCGAGTATGCCCGATCGCAACGCCAAAGCCTTGCGAAGTGAAATCTTTCATCTTTTCTTCGAGATTATTAAGCTTGCCGACCGCTTTGAAATACTTTATATTCGCACTCTCATCCATCACGGCAAGCCCAGCGCTGTCGTATCCGCGATACTCGAGTTCTTTCAGTCCGTTTATTATGATTTTTTTCTTTTCGGCGTTTCCTATGTAGCCTACGATTCCACACATTTTGCTTTCCTTGTTTAAAATTTGGCGCCCATTTTACTACGCTATTTTAAATTAACGAAATTCGGCTCTAAATTTAGTCCGCTTATCCGTTTTGTAAGCAAAAAATTATATAATTAGCACAAAATTTGGCTTGGGAAATCGATGGAAATTTTAGAAAAACTACAAAGCGGCGAGAGATTAAATTACGAAGACGGCGTGAAGTTATGGGATTTGGACCTTTTCGATCTGGGCAAATTCGCCTTTGCTATTCGCAAAGAAAAAAACGGCAAAAACGTCTATTTCAATGCGAATCGTCATATCAATCCTTCGAATTTATGCGCAGATACCTGTAAATTTTGCGCATTTTCGGCGCACCGCAAGAACGAAAACGCCTACACGATGAGCGATGATGAGATCATGCGTATCGTGGATGAGACCGTAGCGCGCGGCACGAAGGAGATTCATATCGTAAGTTCGCACAATCCATTCGTTACGCCGCAGCAATATTTGGGAATTTTTAAAGCGATAAAGCAAAAATATCCGCTTCTGCACATCAAGGCGATGACCGCGGCGGAGATCGATTACTGGCGGCGAAAGTGGAAGATGAGCTACGAAGAGACGATAGAGCTGATGATACAAAGCGGCGTGGATTCGATGCCGGGGGGCGGCGCCGAAATTTTTGACGAGCAGATCAGGGATCAAATTTGCAAAGGCAAGGTCTCAAGCGAGCAGTGGCTACGTATTCACTCGCTGTGGCATGCGCGCGGGCGCCGGAGCAACGCCACGATGCTCTTTGGCCATATCGAAAGCCGCGCTCACCGTATCGATCACATCTTGCGCATCCGCGCGCTGCAAGATGAGAGCCTAGCTCGCGCTAACGGCGGCGGTTTCAACGCCTTCATCCCGCTCGTGTATCAGCGCGAGAACAACTACCTGGACGTGAAGGGCTTTTTGGGCTCGGTCGAAATTTTAAAAACGATCGCAATTAGTAGAATTCTGCTTGACAACGTCGCGCATATCAAGGCGTATTGGGCGACCTCGACTTTAAGCTTAGCTCTTGTGGCGCAGGATTTCGGCGCGGATGATCTTGACGGCACGATTGAGAACGAAAGCATTCAAAGCAGCGCCGGCGCCGGTAGTAAAAAAGGGCAGAGCAAGCGCGATTTTATCGATATGATCAGCACGGCGGGCTTTGTGCCCGTAGAGCGCGACAGCTTGTATAACCAGATCGAAATTTACGAATAAATTCTAAAGGAGGAGCAAGTGGAGAAATTCTTTCATCTCGCCGCGGCAAAAACGTCGGTAAGGCAGGAGCTTATCGCAGGGCTTACTACGTTTTTGGCGATGATTTACATCGTGCCTGTAAACGCTAACATTATGAGCATCGCAGGTATGCCGTTTGATGCGCTGGTTACGGCAACCGCGCTTATTACGATAATCGCGACGCTATTTAACGGGCTCTTTGCAAATACCCCCGTTGCGCTTAGCGTCGGCATGGGGCTAAATGCGTATTTTACCTTTGCGTTGTGCGTGGATGCGAAGCTGCCATGGCAGAGCGCACTTGGCATCGTAGCGATAAGCGGAGCGCTTTTTACCGTGCTTTCGTTTACGAACTTTCGCGTTTGGGTTATCAAATCTATCCCGCTTGATCTGCGTCGCGCCATAAGTGCGGGTATCGGGGCTTTCATCTGCTTTATCGGGCTTAAACAGATGGGCGTCATCGCGCCTAGTCAGGCGACGCTAGTAACTTTAGGAAATTTAAAAGATCTAAATGTTTTGCTTGGGATTTTAGGCTTAGCGGTCGTGCTTGTGCTTTTCGTGCTTAGAATCAAGGCGGCGTTTATCTTAAGCATTTTGATTACTTCGTGCGTTGCGTGGGTGGCTGGAATTTCGCCCGCACCACATGGCATCGTAAGCGCGCCAAGCGGCATAACGCCGATATTTGCTAAGCTGGATATCCCCGGAGCGCTAAAGCTAGCCTTCATGCCTTTTATAATCACGTTTTTCGTCACGCATCTATTTGATAGCATCGGCACTCTAACCGGCGTTGGCAATCGCGCGGGACTTTTTGGAGAGAATAGCAAAGACGGCATGAAAAAACTATCTAGAAATTTAACCTCCGATGCGATAGGCAGCGTTGCGGGCGCCGTTATAGGAACGAGCACGGTTACTGCGTTTGCCGAGAGCGCCAGCGGCGTGGAGGCGGGCGGTCGCACGGGACTTACCGCGGTATTTTGCGCTATGTTTTTCGTGCTGACGCTGTTTATGCTGCCGCTATTTAAGGCGATCCCTGCAAATGCGATCTATCCGATCCTCGTAATGGTCGGGGTTTTGATGTTTAGCGAACTTGGCAAGATCGATTATAGCGACGCTGGAATTTTAATCCCTGCGTTTTTTATAGTATTTTTGATGCCTTTTACCTATTCGATCACCAACGGCTTAAGCTTCGGCTTTATCGCTTATATCGTAGTTAGACTCGCTCAGCGCAGGATAAAAGATTTAAATTTCGGCGTTTTGACGCTCGGCGCGATTAGCGTTTTAGTATTTTTAATGCATTAAATTTTAAGGAAAAATATGAGATTTTATAGTTTTGACGAGATGGATCGCGACGCAAGAGTTATAGCAAAGCAGGTTAGGGACGAATTTATGCCCGATGCAATCGTGGCGATCGCTAGGGGTGGGCTCACATTCGGCCACGCGCTAGCCAATGCGCTTGATATGCGGACGATATTTTCGATAAATTCCATCCACTACGCAGACACCAAAAAGCTCGATACCATCGACGTTTTCAACGTGCCAGATCTGGAGCTTTATAAGCGCGTGCTGCTGGTGGACGATATTATCGACAGCGGCGACAGCATGGTCGAGATCAAGCGCGTGCTGCTGGAGAAATTCCCGCAAATAGAGCTTAAAACGGCAGTGATTTTTTACAAACCCAAGGCGCTCATCCAGCCCGATTTTAAAATTTCAAAGACGGATGAGTGGATAAATTTCTTTTGGGAAAATTATACGATAGAGGAATGAAGCGGCGCGCGGTTAAATTTAGTGGCTAAATTTTAAAAGATTCGGCGGTTTAAATTTTATAAAATTCCGGTCGTAAAATTTAGGTCGTAAATTTAAAGTGCCCGCAGCAAGGATGAGAGTGAAGAAGCTTTATCAAAATGAAATTTTCGTAATCTCTATAATGTGCCTGTTTCAGGGCATATTTCTGCTTTATGCGATTTCAAATTTAAGCATCAGCTACTACGAGGTCGAAATTTTTTATGAGAAAAAATCCCTCGTTTCGCTAATCGCAAATTTAAGCTGCGAAATTTTCGGGCGCAACGACTACGCTCTGCGCGTGCCGTTTATTTTGATCCACTTCGCAAACGCCGCGATGATCTATAAAATTTCAAAATTTATTCTAAAGCGTCGCTTCGATAGGGTGGTAGCTACGGCTCTATTTATGGCGCTTCCTGCATCGATGAGTAGCGCGATCTTGCTAAATCCTGCGGGCATCATCGTTTTTTTCACGCTGCTGGCGATCTATTTTGCAAAGAGTGAATACAATATCGCTCTTTTCGTCCTTCTGTCCGTTTGCGCCCTGATCGACCGAGCGTTTTTTATGCTCTACGTGGGCTTTGGAATTTGGGCGCTTTATACGCGCAAAAAGGAGCTTTTGCTACTTTGCATAGCGCTATTTAGCTTCAGCATGATCTTTTACGACGTAAGCTCGGAGGGCAAGCCGAAGGGATATTTTTTAGATACCGTGGGCGTTTTTGCGGGCGCGTTTTCGCCTTTAGTGTTTTTATTTTTCATCTACACGATCTACAGAATTTGGATCAAAGAGGAAAAGAGCCTGCTGTGGTTCATCGCCACGAGCGCGCTTTGTCTGACGATGCTTTTTTCGCTAAGACAGCGCGTCGCGCTTGAGATGACGTTGCCGTATTGCGTTATCGCTACGCCTCTGATCATTCGGGTTTTATTTAATTCATACCGCGTTAGATTGCCTAAATTTCGCACCTTTCACAAGATCGCCGTGGGTGTGACGCTGGCAAGCTTGATGTTTAGCTACTTCGCGGTGGTTTTTAGCGACGTGATGTATAAGGCGGTGTTTGCAAACAAGCCGCAGAGGCATTTCATCTATAAATTTGACGTAGCTAAGGAGCTAGCGAGCGAGCTAAAAGATCGCGGAGTAAAAAGCGTGAGCTGCGATAATAAAAAGCTGTGCCTGCGCCTGAAATTTTACGACTTGCCAAGCGGCGAGGACGCGTATATTTATGAGCGAAATTCTGAAAATTCGACACAAAGTATAGATATTTACAAGCAAGGCGTGCTAATTGCGAAATTTTATGTTAAAATATAAACAAAATTTTTATGAAAGGTAAAAATTATGAAAAAAGCATTTACTATGATAGAGCTGATTTTCATCATCGTGGTGGTTGGAATTCTAGCGGCGGTGGCGGTGCCTCAAATTAATCGAAATAGCCTTGTGGAGGCGGCAGATCAAGTAGCTGCTCATATTCGTTATACTCAGCAGCTGGCTATGAATGATAACAAATTCGATCCTGACGATCCTAATTGGTTTAAGAGATTTTGGAGGATTCAATTTACCGATCAAGGAGCACCGGGCTCTGCAGCAGGATGGCGATATAATATATATTGGGATAACGGAGCTTTCCCGGGTTCAAACGGACAACCAAATAGCCTAAATTCTATGGCAGCTGATCCGCAGAATCCTAACAAACTGCTTACTTCGGGCTTTGCTAGGCAACCTGCCAATACTGATGGTGCAAGAATGAATAAAAAGCTAAATTTAGAAGCAACATATAATATAAGCAATATAGAATTTACTAATTGCGGTAATGGAAACAATCACACCATCTCCTTTGATTCTTATGGTCGCCCAATGGGGCAGTTAGCGAACTCTAATGTGCCATATGATAGGCTTTTTGTGGGCCAAAATCCATGCATAATCACGCTTACCAATGATGCTAAAGAGCATGCCTATATAAGTATTCAGCCCGAGACGGGATACGTAAGTTATACGCTGAAATCAAATACGGGTAACGCGGCGCAGTAAATAATTTAAAGCATTTAAGGAGAATAATGAAAAAATACATAATGACGCCGATTTATTACGTAAACGATGTCCCGCACATCGGTCATGCATACACGACGATCATCGCCGATACGATGGCTAGATTTTACCGCCTGCAAGGGCACGAAGTTTTTTTTAAAACTGGCACCGATGAGCACGGCCAAAAGATCGAGGAGGCCGCAGCCAAGCACGGCCAGAGCCCAAAGCAGTACGCAGACGGTGTAAGCGCTAAATTTAAAGACCTGTGGGACGAGTTTGACATCAGCTACGATATGTTTTCGCGCACTACCGATGCCGCGCATGAGGCGGCGGTGCAAAACGTATTTCGCAAGATGTATGAAAAGGGCGACATTTATAAGGGCGAATACGAGGGCAACTACTGCGTAAGCTGCGAGAGTTTTTTTCCTTCCGCTCAGCTAATCGACGGCGAGTATTGCCCCGACTGCGGCAAAAAGACTAAAATTTTAAAAGAGGAGAGCTATTTTTTCAGGCTTAGCGCCTATGCAGAGCGACTTTTGAAATGGTACGAGGATGAAAAGTGCATCCTGCCCCTAGGCAAAAAAAACGAGGTCGTAAGCTTCGTAAAAAGCGGTCTGAAGGATCTTTCGATCACGAGAACGGGCTTTGATTGGGGCGTTAAAATTCCGCCCGAGCTGAACGATCCGAAGCACGTGATTTACGTCTGGCTGGACGCGCTAATGGATTATCTTAGCTCGCTCGGATTTTGCGCGGGCGGCGAGCGGATGGAGTATTGGAGCGACGCGCTGCACATCGTGGGCAAGGACATTTTACGCTTTCACGCCGTTTATTGGCCTGCGTTTTTGATGAGCCTGGGACTAAATATGCCACGCAGCATCGCAGCTCACGGCTGGTGGACGCGAGACGGCAAAAAGATGAGCAAGAGCCTGGGCAACGTCGTGGATCCGCGCGAGGTCGCAAACGCCTATGGGTTGGAGCAGTTTAGGTATTTCTTACTGCGCGAGGTACCGTTCGGCCAAGACGGCGATTTTTCGCAAAAAGCGATCATCAACCGCGTAAATTCCGAGCTTGCCAACGAGCTTGGAAATCTACTTAGCCGCATCGTTGGCATGAGCGCAAAATACTCGGACTACGTCATAAATTCCAAAGACGTGATGAAATTTTTCACCGCCGAGATCAAGGAGGCGAACTCATATCTAAGCGCCGCGCTTAGCGCGCTTGAGGAGGTCGCTACCAATAGATACTTGGAGGAGCTTTGGAGGGCGCTTGCTCTTGCGAACGCTTCGATTGCAAAATACGAGCCGTGGAATTTGATGAAAAACGGCGAGCAGGCTAAGGCGTTGGCTCTCGTCGCATTGGTTGCAAATATTTTGGCTAAAGTCGCCGTGCTGCTAAGTCCCGCGATGCCGAAGACGGCGGCACGTATCGCAGACACGCTCGGCTTTGAAATATCCACTCCGCTTTATGAAAAGCTCATACTTCGCGGCGAAATTTTAGATTTTAAGGCCAAGCCGTGCGAGCCGCTTTTTACCAAGATCGATCACGAGCTAATGCCGAAGGCGGACTACGACAGGTTGGATGGCACTGCAAATTCTGCAAGCGGTTCGGGCACAGACGCTGCGGCAAAAAGCGCGCTAAACTTAAACGCAAACGCTTCCGGCTCGGGCGCTACGGTGCAAGAAGCCCAAGGCGCAGCATCTGAAGTGCAGATTAAAATCGATGATTTTAAAAAGTGTGTTATCAAAGTCGGCACGATTTTGGAGTGCGAAAACATTGAGGGTAGCGAGAAGTTGTTGCGATTTATGATCGATTTGGGCGAGGAGAGACCGCGTCAAATCATCAGCGGTATCGCGAAATTTTACGATCCCGCCGCGCTTATCGGCAAGCAGATCTGCGTGCTGGCAAATTTAAAACCCGCTAAAATTTTTAAACATAGCAGCGAGGGCATGATTTTAAGTGCCGAGGACGGCAGTCTCACGCTGCTTAGTACTCTCGCGCCCGTAAAAAACGGCGCAATCGTAGGTTAGCGATGAAGGCTTTAGCGCGCAAGGCTTCGAAGCTCGCTATCTGCGGTGCGGCTGGACTCTGCGCGCAAAAAAGCGCCGCTTCGGATAAAATTTTAAACCTTTGCCGCAACTCCTCACTTGCCGCAAAGATCGGCGCGGGCGGGCTTGTATGCGCCACGCCTTTGGCGCTTAAGCTCGGTGCGGGGGTTGCTTTAAAATTTGCGGCGCGTAAAATTTTAACATTCGGCATTTGCGAGCTGTCGAAGTCTGCCGCTTTAAAATGTGCAAAACTCGGCGCGCGCGCGGTCGTGCGCTCATTTTCGCACACCGATAAATTTACAGATGAGCGCTCGAAAAAGCGCGCAAGCGCGGATAACGAAAATTTTAATGCAGGCATCACGCCGCACAGAAAGCGCGCAGCAAGTATTTCTAGCGCGAATGTTAAAAAAGACGCCTCACTTTCCAAAAGTGCCACTATTAAAAAAAACACAGCGACAAAAAGCGCGCCCGCAAAAAAATCTCCGCTCGCTAAAAAAATAGCGCCTACGGTAAAAGCCGCATCGACCGCCAAAAGTGTCGCAGCAGGCGCGGCTTCGGCATCTGTCGCAAAATCAACCTCCGTAGCTAAATCTGCATCTACCAAAAGCGCCGCGCAAAATAAAATTTCCGCGCCAAGCGCAAAAGCGATACCGGCTAAAAGCGTATCTCAGAACGTAAAATCTCGCCGTATCGCAAAAAATACTGCTACGCCTACTGTAATCGCCGCAAAAGACGTCGTCGCGTCCGGCGCAAGTTCCGCATCTGCTGCGAAACAGCCGCGCCGCGCCGCAAAGAGCGCGTCCGCCAAAAGCTCCGCCGCAGGGAAGTCGTAATGGTAAATTTATTAAATTTAACCCGTATCGTAAACGGAACGATGCTAAATAATCCCGCAATCTCCGCGGTCGAAAGCTTTGCGATTGAGCCCGCAAAGGTCGCGAAAAAGGGCGCTTTCATCGCACTCGGCGCAAACGAGCGCGACGTGCACACCGCGATCGATAACGGCGCGTACGCGATCATTTTCGATAACAATTTCAAGCCGCTTAACGACGAGATCGCCTTTATCAAGGTCGAAAATTTATGCTCGGCGCTCGTGCGACTGATAAAATTTCTGGGCGAGACGTGGCGGCACGGCTTCGTGCTGATAAACGAGGTGCAAAGCGAGATCCTGCGCTACACGAGCGTGCCGAAAAATTTGATGTTTGCGCCGCGCAGCAAGGGCGAGCTTTTCATTAGCCTAATGAATGCCAAAGAGAAAAATACCTACTTCACCACCGACGCCGAGCTTTTGCAAAGCCTCGGTATCTCGCCCGTCCGGGTTCCTGCGAGCGACGATTTTAGGCTGCTTTACGGCGGCTCGATATTTTACAGCAGCTTCGTTTTCGGTGGGCTTTATTATTCAAATTTAGTCTTTCCGCAGCTGTTTTTGCCCGAGCTATGCGGCGTGATCGAGTATCTCTCGCGCAAAAACATACCCTTTAAATTTCAAAACTTAAGCGCATTCGGCCATTTCGAGCCGATTTTTGTGGATAGATTTTTTAATGTTAGCTCGCTCGGCGGCAGCTATCGCGCCTTTATCGCCGAGAGCGATCCTGAGCTTTTTGCGCGCGAGGCGGAGTTTTTGCGGGCAAAATTCCGCGAAAAAATTATCGTCTGCGCTAGCTGGGAGGATCGCTTAGACGGCGTTAAGATCGACTTTCGCTTCAATAAGCTAAGCGCGCTAAAGAGCTTGCCCGAGTTTCACTACGCGCTGGTTTTTGCGGAAAAGAGCGCGATTTTGCAGCTTCTAAATCAAAAACCGCAAGAAAAAAATCTATTTTAGCCTCAAGGAGATCGGTATGAAAAGACGAAATTTTATTAAATTTGGCGCAGTAGCGGCTATCGTGCCGATAGTATCAAGCGCTAAAACCACGCACGAGGATAAAATAGAACGGAATAAAGCCGCTATGAAGCGCTTTGAGACGGCGATAAATACCGCGGACGAAGCGCTTTTAAACGAGCTTGTGGATCCCGAAGCGCCGTTTGTCACGCCAGCATCAAAAGATCCGCTTTACGGCGGCAGCGGCTACAATGCGATCGTAAAAATGATGCGTGCAAGCTTCCCCGATGTGCAGTGGGCGATGCAGGACATGGTCGCGGACGAGAGATGCGCGGCGGTGTATTGGCTTTGCAGCGGCACTCACAAGCATGATTTTATGGGCATCGCGCCTACGGGGCGAAAATTTAGTGCGCGGGTGATGAATTTTTATTACTTTAACGAGCGCGGCAAGATCGTAAACGATGTCGCAGCCGAGGGGATGATCGCCATACTGCGCGCCATCGGTGCGTGCGATAAATAATATGGCGAGAGCTCATTATGGGATTATTGAATTGAAAGAGGGCAATGGACTACATTAAAATTCTGCGCGAAAACGGGCTTTTGCGCGAGGTGAAGGAGCAGATCGGCACGGAGCTTGAGATAGCGCACGCAAGCTATATCGAGGTCAAAAAAGAGCGTTCGCAGGCGCTGCTTTTTACGAACGTGCGAAACGCGCAGGGCAAACGGATGCCGCCGGTGCTAACCAATATTTTCGGCTCCTTCGAGGCGTTAAATTTAATCCTCGGCCGCAAGCCCGACGAAATTGCCGCCGAGATTGAGAGCCTGCTAAAGCCGAAGCGTCCGCAAAACTTTAGCGAAAAGCTTGATTTTTTGTCGCACTTAATCTCGCTGCGTAAAATTTTTGTAAAACGCCTTAGCGGCCGCGGCGAGTGTCAGCAGGTCGCGCATCTGGGTGCAGATGTCGATTTGGGCGAGCTTCCTGTGCTTAAGACCTGGGAGGGTGACGGCGGCGCGTTCATCACGATGGGGCAGGTTTATACGAAGGATCTGAACTCGCAAACGCAAAATCTCGGCATGTATCGCCTGCAAATTTACGGGCGCGACCGCCTGGGGATGCACTGGCAGATCCACAAAGACGGCGCTGGCTTTTTCGACGAATACCGTAAAGCAGGGCACAAGATGCCCGTATCCGTGGCGATCGGCGGCGATCCACTCTATATCTGGTGCGGTCAGGCGCCGCTGCCGAAGGGGATTTTTGAGCTGCTGCTTTACGGCTTTATCCGCCGCAGCCCCGCTCACCTCGTAAAATCGCTTACGAATGAAATTTACGTTCCCGCCGATGCGGATTACGTGATCGAGGGCTTTGTTGATCCCGCCGTAAGCGAGCCGGAGGGGCCTTTCGGCGATCACACCGGATATTATACGCCGGTAGAGCCCTTTCCGGTGATGGAGGTTAGCGCGATCACGCACAAGCGCGCGCCCGTATTTCACGCCACCGTCGTGGGAAAGCCGCCGCTTGAGGATAAATTTATGGGGTACGCGACCGAGCGGATCTTTTTGCCGCTGTTTCGCACGAGCGCGCCCGATCTGATTGACTATAAAATGCCCGAAAACGGCGTATTTCATAATCTGATTTTGGCTAAAATCGCCGTGCGCTACCCCGCTGCAGCAAAACAGATCATGCACGCGTTTTGGGGCGTAGGGCAGATGAGCTTTGTAAAACACGCCGTTTTCGTGCCGCAGGACGCGCCGAGCTTAGATGAGTACGAGGCGCTTACGAAGTACGTCCTAAACCGCATAGGCGTGCGCAGCCTCGTTTTTAGCGAGGGTGTGTGCGACCAGCTCGATCACGCAAGCCCGAACTCCTGCTTCGGCGGCAAGCTCGGCATCGATGTGACGACCGATCTAAGCTCGCAGGCGCCGCAAATTTTAAATGATGAGGAGCTTCTAGCGAAATTTCAAAGCGAGGAGCCTGCTATTTTGGCGCTTAAGCAGCACTTTTGCGATACGAAAAACCCGCTCGTGCTGATAAACATAGACAAAAAAGAACTCGTAGAGCGGAGCTGGCGGCGGCTTTTGAAATTTAGCGAGCATTTTAAAATTTTGATTTTTACCGATGCGGGGAATGACGCGAATAACCTCTATATGAGCGTTTGGCGCGTCGTAAATAGCATCGATGCGCTGCGCGACGTATTTGTGGCGCAGAATGATCGTATCTGCATCGACGCTACGAGCAAGTACGAGTGGGAGGGCTATACGCGCAGGTGGCCGCAGGAGACGCTCTGTAGCCGCGAAGTCGTAGCAGGCCTCATAGAGCGGGGCATCGTGCAGGATGAACCCGAGTTATTTAAAAAATTTGAAATTTTTTGAGGGCGTGGGGCGAAATTTCGCGCGGATTTGAAATTTTAAAATTTTGCACTCTGATTTTAAGGGCTGCGCGTTAAATTTAAAATAAATTTAGGCCCTCTTTAACTTAAGCTCACACAAAGGAGCAGTAAGTTACGATGAGAACTATGAAAAATAAATATATAATTCGTTCTCGAATTTCAAAGAAGAAATTTAGAGAAATTTTAAAGTATTTTGCAGAGGATATAGAGGCTACTAAAATAGCAAATTTTACAGGAATCTCTAGAATTTCCATTAATAAGATTCTAAAAAGCATCAGAACTCTAATGGCGATTGAATGCGAAAAGATATCTAAGTTTTCAGGCGAGATAGAGATTGACGAAAGCTACTTCGGAGCTAAAAGAGTAAGAGGTAAGAGAGGTAGAGGTGCAAGCGGAAAGCAACCGGTATTCGGTATGTTTAAAAGAGACGGTATGGTATATACTCAGATAGTAAAGAACTGCTCTGCTAGTGAACTAATACCAATACTATCGCAATATAGCGAGCTTGATAGCTCTACTATCTATTCAGATTGCTGGAAGGCTTATGATGGATTAGTAGATTACGGAGCTAAAGCTCACTATAGAGTAAAACATTCAAAGAATGAATTCACTAATGGAAAAAACCATATAAACGGTATAGAAAACTTCTGGGGTTATGCTAAACATAGATTATCTAAATTTAAAGGCATCAAGAAAGAGAATTTTTTGCTTCATCTTAAAGAATGTGAATTTAGATATAATAACAGCAAAGATACGAAGGAGTTCTATCATATTTTATTAAAGATGATAAGAGAGAATCCGCTTAAGTTTAATTGAGCCTAAATTTATTTGAATTTATGTGTTTAAGCGATAAAATTTTGTAAAATTTTCAATGGTAGAAGTAGCAAAATTTTTAAAATTTTTATAAAATTTTTGCAATAGCTAGATTTAGGAAATATAAACGTATTGCGTATTTAGGATGTGCCACAAATCCGAAGTCGGACGGGTCCACGCGCCAAAGCCAAAGCAAGCCCGCGGCTTCAAAGCTTTGAAATTTTTAAAATTTAAGGATCATATAAATTTAATGAAAGTAAGATCGTCGATTTTTTACACCATCACGTTCATCTTCACGCTCGCTGCCGTGGGCGTTTCGCTCGCTCTACTCTGGCTCATCGGCTACGATCAGCAAAACTACACCCGCGAGCTAAACTCCAAGTACTCCATCGTCGCGCGCGCGAACCTATATCAGATGAGCAAGCTCATCAGCGATGTCGAATACGAACGGCAGGTCGCAAATTTCGAGTTTTCGACCATCCGCGATGAAGCCAAGCGCGATGAGATCATCAAAGGCGCCGAAATTTTAGATAGCATCTCCGCAGACATCGGCTCTGCGGACATCTTGCTTTTTAAACGCAAACACTACTTAAAAATCACTCACGCTGGAGAGACGCGGCTTTTAAACGACAAGGATTATCAGCCCTACCGCTACGATATTTTCAAAGCGATCTACGGCGTCATTTTGGCAATCATCCTGCTTGCGTATATCTTTATCATCCGCAAAATTCGCCCCCTTCGCAAGCTCAAACGCCAGATCGATAAATTTGCTAAAGGCGATCTTCAGATCAAGGACGTAAGCGTAGGAAACGACGAAATTTCCGAGGTTTCGCACGCATTTTACGAGGCGGTCACGCAGATAAACAAGCTTAACGAATCGCGCCATCTGTTTTTGCGAAACATAATGCACGAGCTCAAAACTCCCATCACAAAAGGTCGCATCGCCGTCGAGATGATCGAGCACGGTAAAAATCAGGAGCGTCTCATCTCGGTCTTTGAGCGGCTGGAGAGCCTAATCAACGAATTTGCGGCGGTCGAGCGCGCGACTGCGGGCACGGCGCTAATCGAACGCGGAATTTTTCCCATGGATGAAATTTTAAAAGAAGCGCTCGGCATCGCGATGATCGAGCCCGGCTGCGTCACGCTGCAAAATCCGCTAGGCCTGAGCCTAAACGTCGATCTGAAGCTCTTTTGCGTCGCGGTGAAAAATTTAATCGACAACGCCGTAAAATACGCTGCAGACGGTAAAATTTTAATCCGCTTAGACGCCGAGACGATGGACTTCATAACGCTCGGCGAGCCGCTGCAGAAGGATTTTAGCTACTACAAAGAGGCCTTCGTCAAGGGTACGAACGCCAAGCAAAGCTTCGGCCTGGGGCTTTACATCGTCGATAACATCGCCAAGGCGCACGGGCTAAAATTTACGTACTATCACAGGGATGGTAAAAATATTTTTAGCTTTTTAAATTTAGAAAAGGTTATCGCGATGTAAGCCAGTCTTCACGAAATTATCACTTTCTACAAAGAATTTCGCTCTCTCATGAGAATTCTTGCTTACATGGAATAATCTGTTTCGCTTTAAAATTTCACTTCTAGCTCTTAAAATTCATGTTGCTAACTCACGCCACGGAATTTTATCCATATTACAGAAGTCGCCATGCTAAATTTATAGACATAAAAAATTCCGTTTTTTTTAAGCATTCTCAAAAAATTAATAGAAAATCTTATTCATTTGCTATGTTAAACGCTAACAATGAAATTCATTTTTTCTAAATTTAAGCTTATTTATAGCGAATATAAGGAACATCGCGAACTCATAAGATTTAATGTTAAAGAAAACTAGCCAAGTCAATACGCAAATGCAACGGTAAGATCCAGTGTAGTGAGCCTAAATACTGAAGTCGAGACAGAACGACAGCTTTTTAATCGGGCAAAGTGTTATTAAACTCAAATACGTGATAGTCGTGATCAGTTATTGCGCCGTAAGCGATAAAGTAAATTCGAACACAATCAATAATATGGGCGGCAGTGGATAAAACATACAGTCTACAAAAAGGACGGCACGATTCGTGGCGAATTCAGTGAAGGTGGTAGCGTGAAGCTATAGTAAAATACCATATTGGTGGCATAGTTTATGCGAACGCCGCTGGTAATCCGCAAGCGGCTTGGTTATAAAAATGCCATAAATATTATACCTGGAAGTGGAAGGTATCGGTGAGGGAGATGGCGATTGATTACGCTATCATAGGTGGTATTATACTCATAATTTAGGTGTAAGCGTAGATGGAAACACTTCCCGTTTAATACAATGAAGTGGTATTATGGGAATGTTTATCTACGAGATGCAAATTTCGTTGTGAGATAATCAAATTGGTAGCCCTATCAATAATTTTACGTCTATGGTGGTATCATCGTAAGCAAATACACACATCATCATAAACTTTATTTCGGGTGAGGCAAACTATAACGAGGTCTTTTAATGGTAGTGCGATTACGATTTTTTTCAGCAGGCAAGCAGGCGCGGGTTAAATATACTCAACTATAATAAAATTTCCATTAATACAGGCTTTGTTGTTAGAGTATACGGCACACTTATGGATAAATTATATACTATTACGAGTGCTATGTAATATAAGATTAACGCAGCTAAAATTTACGTCGATACCGCAAGTGATTCATATGGTCTACTAATAAAAAGAAACAGGATCGCTAATATTATTTGGCGACAATTACCTTGATAGTATGGAGCTAACCAAGAACCAAGCTAGCAATGATGCCCAAGCAGGAGCTCATAAGCTATTCGGTAATAAAAATAACACCGTAAACGTATCTCAAAGCGCAGGAGATCTAAACGGTAAGAATATAAGCTCGGGTAGAGCGGATGTCAAAGATAGCGTAACTCCAAATACCGTCTATAACAATAAAACCATAGTTAAGGGCGGAACAAATTTCGGTAACGTAAATGCAGGTTACGGCGATAGCGGAACCCAAGAGGTTCACCACAACGAGCTAAGCTTTGAAGATAGCTCAAAAGGTGCGGTAGTAAACGGAAACATTAGCGCAGGCTACTCCCTAAGCGGAAACGTTCACGATAATACCGTAACTACAAACGATACCGTTATTAACGGAAACGCTTATGGCGGCGAAGCAGCTAGTGGTAATGCAGATGCCAACACCATAACTCTAAATGACGGCCAAGTTACCGGCGACGTAAAAGGAGCAAAAGCTAGCGGCTCTGCAAC
>ERZ773009.279-NODE-279-length-36847-cov-15.601299_pt1 | contig 36847 bp, 31 predicted proteins | sample MGYA00580663_ERZ773009 | MGnify/ENA primary metagenome ERZ773009 (study PRJEB29015, sample SAMEA2737969) | human oral metagenome | biome: human oral; feature: human-associated habitat; material: dental | place: China | collected 2026 ... | reverse complement strand
CATAACGGCGACCTTTGATGAGGTCGAACCGATGTCGATACCGATAAAATGCATAAAATTTAAATCCGTCGAAAAATATTTCTACGCCGTAGAACTTTATCGCAATCTTAGCTTTTTAAGACTTTTATATCGCTGAAATTTGGCACGGGCTTGGTGCGTATTTAAATTTAGCCTCGCACCGCGTTTGAATCGGTTTTAAATTTAAATTTAGCGCTCGCGGGCGATTAAAATTCCACTTAAAATCACCACCGCGATGCCCGCTAGCACGATCGGACCGGGCAGATGGTCGCCTAGCATAATTCCGAGCGCCATGCTAAAGAGGATATCGCTGTAGCTGATCGCAGCGACGATGCCCGCTTTGCGCGAAGCGGCATAGGCGCGCGTCATATAAATTTGAAAGTAGATCCCGCTGACGCCCAGAAGCGCCACGAGCACCCAGCCGAGCAGGCTCGGTAGATTAAAGTAAGCAAGCCTCGCTAAATCCGCTCCGCTGAAAAGCCCTAAAATTTTGACCTCGCTATCACCGAGCGCCCAACCCGCAGCCATCATCATCGCGCTTAGAAAGGTAGCGGACGAGACGAAAACTAGCACGATGAGGTTTGTGGCGTAGTGTTTGCGGAGCTCGCGCACGCTCGTGTATGCAAGCCCCGCGCACATGCCGCCGAAGATTCCCACTGCATCGGTTACGCTGATGCCGATGTGCGGGCGCACGACGAGTAAAATCCCGCCAAAGCCGAGCAGTATCGCAAACCAACCCTTGGAGCTTAGCTTTTCGCCTAAGAAAAACGCCGAAAATAGCGCGGTGAAAATGGGCGCCGTCTTTTGGAAGGTAAAAGCGGTGCCAAGATCGATGTGAGCGATATTATAGAAGGTCGCTAAGATACCGCAGCTGCCGATAAAGCCGCGAAACGCGAGCAGCCACGGCTTGCCGCCCGGGCCAAGATTTTTTACCCGCCGTAGCGAAAACAGCACGATCGCGATGCCTACGACGTTGCGGAAAAACACGATCTCGGCGCTGCTCATCCGCTCCGCCATGACCTTGGCTAGCGCGCCGTTTAGCGCGAAATAAAAGCTCGCTACGAGCATGTAATAAACGCCCAGATGTTTCAGCCAAAACGCGGAGTAAAGCTTCTGCTTCATCGCGCGCTACTTTCTGTTCGCGACGAGCGCGCCCGCGACGATGATGAGCGCCATGCCCCCAAGCGCCATGAAACCGGGCAGGGCGTCGCCTAGCAGCAGCCCAAATAGCGTCGAAAAGATGATGTCTGTGTAGCTGATCGTAGCTACTATGCCCGCTTTGCGCGTCGCGGCGTAGGCCTTGGTGACGTAGGTTTGATAAAACAGCCCCAGCAGCCCCAGAAGCACGGCAAAGAGCCAGCCCTGCGCGTTTGGAATTTTAAATTTGCAAAGCATAAAGCTCAGCGCGGGCGCGTATATAAATTCCGCCGCGATCATAAGCGCTACGGGCATCAGCGTGCCGGCAAGAAGCGCCGAGAGGATGATCGTATCGGAGCTATAGTATTTGCGCAGCCCGCGCACGGAGGTAAGCGCCATCGCGGCGAATAATCCGCTTAAAATTCCAAAAATATCGCTCGGCTGCAAGCCAAACTGCGGCTGAATTACCAAAACGATGCCCACAAAGCCCAAGCAGACCGAGAACCAGCCCATCGTGCCGAATTTTTCGCCGAGAGTAAAGTACGCAATGATCGCCGTCCAAATGGGTGCCGTTTTTTGAAAAGTAAATGCCTCGCCGAGGCTGATGTTAGCGACATTATAAAAAAATACCATCAGCCCCAAAATCCCGATAATGCCGCGAAACGCGAGCGTAAAAGGATGACCACCTTTGTTTGCGAAGCGCGCCGTACGGGGACGCGCCTTGATTTTATAAAGCAGGATCAAAAGTCCGGGCAGATTGCGAAAGAGCACGACCTCAAGCGATGAAATTTGCGCGCCCAAAAGCTTGGCAAAAACGCCCGTAAGAGAGTTGTAAAAGCTCGCCGCCGGCGTATAATACGCGCCCAAGCGGCGCAGCAAGAAGTTGTCGTATTTCATCGCGCCCCTTTAAATTTGCGGAATTATACACGCATAATGATTAAATTTTAATATTCCGCCGTTTTAATATTTCGCCGCACCGCCTGTTTTTGCACGTTTGGGCGCGACGGCTCGTTTTTGCAATTCGGCGCTTGTATGCGCAAAGCAGCCAAATTTGCGTAGCTGCGGGCTTTTATGCTTTCGCGCGGTTGTGCCCGTTCCGCGCCTCAGTTGCTAGTTTTCGCGCTCAGACTTCGGTTTTAAAATTTACGCATCGCCCCCGCTTCGCGTCGTTTGCGGCGACGGATCGCGCGCCTTGAGGCCTTTTATCTAGGCGGCGTTTTGCTAGCGCCGCGATAAAATTTCTAAATTTAGCGCCTAAATTTTATAAAATTTTGCCGCTTCCTTCCGCGAGCGAGCGCGTAGAATTTGGCTTTAATCTATTTTTGGTTATAATCGCGCCAAAAACTACAAGGACGAACGTGAAAAGTTTGATCATCATCGGGCGCCCCAATGTCGGCAAGTCGAGCCTTTTTAACCGCCTAGCGGGTGCTCGCATCGCTATTACCAGCGACGTTGCGGGTACGACGCGCGATACCAACAAAGCCGAAGCCGAAATTTTCGATCGCCGCATGCGCGTGATCGATTCGGGCGGCTTGGACGACGCCTCCGAGCTGTTTGTGCGCGTGCAAGCTAAGACGCTAAGCGAGGCAAAGAGCGCGGATTTGATAATCTTTATGACGGACGGCAAGCTGCTTCCGAGCGACGATGAGCGGCGGATATTTTTCTCGCTGCAAAAGCTCGGTAAGCCCATCGCCCTAGCGGTCAATAAAATAGACGGCAAGCGCGACGAGGAGCGTAGCTGGGAGTTTAACGAATTCGGCGTTAAATTTTTCCCTATCTCCGTCTCGCACAACAGCGGCATCGATGAGCTGAAAGAGTGGATATATGGCTTTTTAGACCCTGCGCCCGCGAGGCAGGACGAGGATGAAATTTTTGATGATTTTATAGAGGGCTTTAACGACGAGGGCGAGCCGAAAGAGGGGCGCGACGAGGAATTTTATGCAGACAAGACCATCGGCGTGGGTATCATCGGGCGAGTAAATGTCGGTAAATCAAGCCTTCTAAACGCGCTTGTGGGCTCGCAGCGCTCGGTCGTGAGCGATTATGCGGGCACGACGATCGATCCGGTGAACGAAAGCACGGAATTTGAGGGGCGCACGCTCGAGTTTATCGATACGGCGGGCATTCGCCGCCGCGGTAAGATCGAGGGCATAGAGCGTTTCGCGCTAAATCGCACCGAAAAAATCTTGCAAAACTCCGATATCGCGCTTTTGGTGCTTGACGCAAGCGAGCCGCTAAACGAGCTGGACGAGCGCATCGCGGGGCTTGCGGCTAAATTTGAACTCGGGCTCATCATAATTTTAAACAAATGGGATCTTTGCGAGCGCGATTACGACGAGTTTTGCCGCGATCTGCGCGATAGGTTTAAATTTCTTTCCTACGCGCCGATCATCAGCGTCAGCGCGACGGACAGGAAGCGGATCCATAAAATTTACCCGCTCATTTTGGAAGTTTATTCAAATTTCACGCGTAAGCTCGGCACCGCAAGGATCAATGAAGCGGTAGAATCCGCGATAAAGGCGCATCCGATACCTCGCGAGCGGGGCAAATCGGTTAAAATTTACTACGCCGCACAGATCGGCTTTGCACCGCCGAAGATCGCTCTTGTGATGAACCGCCCGCAAGCGCTGCATTTTAGCTACAAGCGCTATTTAATGAACAGACTACGCGCGAGCTTTGCTCTTTCGGGAAGTCCGCTAGTGCTGCTGCCGCGCAAAAAAGGGGAGAGCGATGAAGAGCGGTAATATCGTGCTCATCGGCTTTATGGGGGTCGGCAAGGGCACGGTAGCGCGGGCGCTGGCTGCGCAAAGCGGGATGTTCGCGCTTGATTGCGACGATATGATCGAAAGCTACGCCAATAAAAAGATCGGGCAAATTTTTAAAGAACAGGGCGAGCAGAGTTTTAGAAAGATGGAAGCGAGCCTTGCGAAATTTTTAGAAAAGTCCGTCCGCTGCGCCGTGATATCTACGGGCGGCGGTTTTTACGCCGTGAAAAATTTAAACAAAATCGGCACCGTCGTGTATCTGAAATCAAGCTTTGAGGGGATTATTGATCGCTTAAAAAATAGCGAGAACGCGGAGAAAAAATTTGCTAAGCGCCCGCTGCTAGCGGATCTACAAAAGGCCGCGGCGCTGCACGCTCAAAGAGACGGGGCGTATGAAAAAAAGGCCGACATCGTAATCGACGTCGAAAATAAAAGCGTGAAAAAGATCGTAAAAGAAATTTGTTCCGCCTGCGACGGGCTAAATTTAAAAGGAAAAAAGATGTCTAAGCAGAAGTGCTCTGGCGGCGGCAAAAATTCCGAGCCGCACGGCAAAGAGGGCAAAGGCGATAAGCTTAAAAAGAAAGAGGCGCTAAAGCAAAAGCTGCGTGAATTGATCGAGGGCTTAGAACGCGAGGAAATTCCAAAGCGAGTGATCGCGTGGCACTTCGATCTTTACGAGCCTTATGCGCTTGAGCTCGCGGGATCGAGCAGCTACGACGCGGATGACGACGACTGGGCGTGCGAGGACGAGGATGAATTTTATCCCGAATGTTCACGCTTGCAGCTTGAATTTTTAAATGAGCTTTCGTGGCGGCAGGTTTTAAAACTGCTCGTGCAGGCTCTGCGCGAGCTGCGAGAGCAGATGCCTGGCGCTAAAATTTTTAAGTGCAAGCACGTCGCCGTGGGCTTTATAGACGGCGATCTGATTTTGATTTAAAGGAGCAACGATGAGAATTTTAACGGGTCTTCAGCCCAGCGGCAAGCTGCATTTGGGCAATTACTTCGCGAGCATCAAGCAGATGGTAGATGCGCAAAACGCGGGCGAGCAGATGTTTATGTTTATCGCAAACTACCATGCGCTCACGTCCGTAAGCGACGGCGCAAAGCTAAAAAACTCCACCTACGAGGCCGCCGCGGCGTTTTTGTCCCTCGGGATAGATCCGAAAAAGACGGTGTTTTGGGTGCAAAGCGACGTGAAAGAGGTGTTGGAGCTTTACTGGATTTTAAGCGGATATACGCCGATGGGGTTACTCGAGCGAGCGCACGCATACAAAGACAAGATCGCCAAGGGCTTTGAGAGCAAACACGATCTGTTTAGCTACCCCGTTCTGATGGCGGCGGACATCCTGCTATACAGCGCGGAGGTCGTGCCTGTGGGCAAGGATCAGATCCAGCATGTCGAGATCGCTCGCGACATCGCGCTTAAATTTAACAACGCCCACGGCGAAATTTTAACTATTCCGCAAGCGCGCGTAAATGATGAAGTAGCGATCGTGCCGGGCACAGACGGCGCGAAGATGAGCAAGAGCTACGGCAATACGATCGATATTTTTGCAGATGCCGCGACGCTAAAGAAGCAAATTTCAAGTATCGTAACGACCTCCGAGCCGCTAGAGGCGCCTAAGCAGTGGCGCGGATGCAATGTCTATAATATCGCGAAGCTGTTTTTAAGCGAAGCGGAGCAGACGAAGCTACAGGCTCGCTACGAGCGGGGCGGTGAGGGGCACGGGCACTTCAAGGCGTATCTAAACGAGCTCGTGCTTAGCTACTTCAAAGACGCGCGAGATAAATTCGAATACTATCAAAGCCACCGCGAAATTTTGGACGAGATGCTAAGACAGGGCGCGCAAAGAGCGGCCGCGACGGCTGCTTCATTGATGCAAAAGGTTCGCGCCGCCGTGGGGATTTATCGCTAAGGAGAGTGAGATGACGGATTATGCTAGAGAAATTTTATCTGACGGCAAGCTGCTTCGGCAGAAGCTGGAAATTTTCTTGCAAACTCCTAGCAAGGTTGAAATTTACGCACGCGCCTGCGAGAAATTTTTCGCCGCGGGCAAGCAGCGCGAGTTAAATTATGTAAGCACGTGGAGTTGGTGGGGATTTTTCGGCACGCTGTTCTTTTTTCTGTACCGCAAGGAGTATAAAATTGCCGCAGCCCTATTTGCCGTTGTGGTAATTTCTTGCTTTATTCCGTTTTTGGATGAATATGATAGAAGTATAGGAATGGCGATTAGCGTCAGTAGCGGAACTATGGCGAAATATTTCGTTTGCTATAGTTTTGTTTCATTGCTGGATAAACAGGACGATGAAGCCCTAAGACGGGGCGGCGGCGTGAATAGATGGGCGATATGGCTCGCGGTAATATTTTACGCTTTTGTCGCAATTGTGTTTGCGCTAATAATTTCAAACGGCGGCAAAATTCAGTAGTTTTAAAGGGCTTCCGCGCTCAAAATAGCTAAATAAATTTTAAAAAGGAGTAAGAGTGAAAGCGATCGTAACGGTGATCGGTAAGGACAAGGTTGGCATTGTAGCGGGCGTTTCGGCCAAGCTCGCGCAGCTTGGGCTAAACATAGACGACATCAGTCAGACGGTTTTGGACGAGTTTTTTACGATGATGGCGGTGGTTTCCAGTGAGGAAAAGCAGGACTTCACGGCTCTGCGCGAGGAGCTAAACGAGCTAGGCGAAAAGTTAAAAGTTAAAATCAACATCCAAAGCTCGGCGATCTTTGACGCCATGCACAACATCTAAGGCGCACAAATGGACATCAAAAACGTAACCGAAACGATCGCGATGATCGAGGAGCAAAATTTCGACATTCGCACGATCACGATGGGTATCAGCCTGCTTGACTGTATCGATCCCGATATAAACAAAGCAGCGGAGAAAATTTACGCCAAGATCACCGATAAAGCGCGCGATCTCGTAAAGGTCGGTAATGAAATTTCAGCAGAGCTTGGCATCCCGATCGTAAATAAGCGCGTCTGCGTAACGCCTATCGCCATCATCGGCGCGGCGACGGATGCCGCAGACTACGTGCCGCTTGCTAGAGCGATGGACGAGGCTGCCAAAAAGGTCGGTATCGACTTTATCGGCGGCTTTTCGGCGCTAGTGCAAAAGGGCTACGCAAAGGGCGATAAAATTTTAATCGACTCGATCCCAGCCGCACTCGCCGCGACGCAGAAGGTCTGCTCGTCGGTAAATATCGGCTCGACCAAGACGGGCATAAATATGAGTGCGGTCGCCGATATGGGGCGCGTGATCAAAGAAACGGCGCGGCTTTCAGATCTGGGCGCTGCAAAGCTGGTCGTGTTTGCCAACGCCGTCGAGGATAATCCCTTTATGGCGGGCGCATTTCACGGCGTGGGAGAGGCCGAGGTCGTCATAAACGTGGGCGTATCGGGCCCGGGCGTCGTAAAACGCGCGCTTGAGAAGGTGCGCGGAGCGAGCTTTGACATGGTCGCCGAGACCGTGAAAAAGACTGCGTTTAAGATCACTCGCATCGGACAGCTCGTCGGTCAAATGGCGTCTGAGCGGCTGGGCGTGAAATTTGGCATCGTCGATCTCTCGCTAGCTCCGACCCCTGCCGTGGGTGATTCGGTCGCGCGCGTGCTTGAGGAGATGGGCTTAGAGCGCGTCGGCACGCACGGCACGACGGCTGCGCTTGCGCTACTAAACGACGCGGTCAAAAAGGGTGGAGTGATGGCCTGCAACCAAGTAGGCGGGCTTAGCGGCGCGTTTATCCCCGTCTCCGAAGACGAGGGTATGATAGCTGCGGTGCGCGCAGGCTCGCTAAGCTTAGAAAAGCTCGAAGCAATGACCGCGATCTGCTCGGTGGGGCTCGATATGATCGCGATCCCTGAGGATACGCCCGAGCAGACGATCGCCGCGATCATAGCCGACGAGGCCGCGATCGGCGTGATAAATCAAAAAACGACCGCCGTGCGCATCATCCCAAAAGGCAAAGAGGGCGACACGCTGGAATTTGGCGGGTTACTCGGTAGCGCGCCCGTGATGAGCGTAAATAAAAACTCATCGGCGGACTTCATCGCCCGCGGCGGCCAGATACCGGCACCTATTCATAGTTTTAAGAACTAAATTTAACCCGCTTAAGGAGGAAAAATGAGAGCGTTTGCGTTATTTGCGGCAGTTTTGCTTTTTAGCGGCTGCTCCATAATCTCGGCATTTTATAGCAAGGAGAAAAAATTCGAGCTGGCGGGCTTAGGGCAAGACGGGGTCTATAGGACTTCGGACGACAGCGCAGATACGCTAATAAAAATAACGTCCGCCCGCACAAAAGAGGGCGAGCCGTATCGTATAATCCACACGCTGGAAATTCCTAAAAATTCTACCCAGACAGATTTTGATAGCAACGATAAAGAGGTATTTAAAATAGACTGCTCCAAGAATCGTTGCTCGCCCGAATATGACAGGGAGCCGAAAAGAATCGCCATTTCTTGGCCCGCGCCGAATGGGGGCGGCATTTTTGACGGCGTCATATATTTAAAAAATTTACGGCTCGTAAAGGCGTATTAAATTTGCGGATTTAAAAGCGGACAAATTTATAAAATTTAACGAGTAGAATTTTACGGCGTCGCAATGGAATTTAGCTCTAAATTTTACGCTTGCAGGCGTGGAATTTTGAATTAAAATTTCGGCGCGGAATTTCGCTTTTAAATTTTACGGCGTGAAATTTTACGGTGCGCTGTCTCTACGGCGCGCTAAATTTTAAAATTTCGCCGTAAGACGCGGCGTTAAAATTTCATCGCCGCTCGCGGCAGACAGCGGCAGGTCTTTTGAAATTTTAAATTTAAAGTGGCTTTCATTGAAATTTTAAAATTTAAAAGTAATCTGCTTCGTTATCATTGCCCGTCCGCTGAGAAGCGAGCCAAATTTTATTTCGGTGCGGATTAAACACGGCGCGCAAAAATGGGCGCGGCATTAAAATTTTAAAAGATGAGCGAAAATAAAATGCAAAAAATGGCTTGGAAATTTGACGAGCTTGAAAAAGTCGCGACGGACGAGGGCTTTATTTGGTACGCGGAGCTGGCACTAAAAAGCAAAAGCTTCGGCGAGGTGCCGTTTTGTCTCGTGTCTGTAGATACGGCGGATGTGGATGATGCGGGGTCTTGCTCGCGCAGCGACGCCTGGGACATCGATCAGTACGTAAAAGACGCTCTTGTCTTCCTGCGAGACGAGCTTAGACGCGAGTATCGTTTGAGCGAGGATGAGCTTAGGCTGCTTGACGTGCCCGTTTGCGATCTGCCGTTTGAGCTGCCGCAATGCACGTTTTACGCGCGCGATACACAGTGGCTGCTGGGGTCCGGGCGCGCTTGATATTTGCGAGCCTTTCGGCATCGGGGTGATTTTCGAAGGCGAAAGACCGCTGCGCGTGGAAAATTTAGAGCTTTGCTAGCTGCGGTAAAATGCTAAATTTAAAGGCGGACGGGAATTTTAATGCTTTGCCGAGTTTAAAATTTTTCGACTTTTCGCGAATGTAACGCGGTAAATTTTAAAATTTAACCGCAAGGTGTGACATCAAAAAGACGCGGCGCCGAATTTAATATAATCTCTAAAATTTAAACGCTTAAAAGGAGCGAGCCGTGAGCGAAAAATTTCAAGCCGAGATGAAAGAGTTAGACAAAAAATTCGCCGCAATACCGGAGAATTTAAAGAAGCGATACGACAAACATAGGCTAATTAGGTGCTCTAGTATGGTATTTTTAGCGCTTTTGTTCGGCATTGCATCGGTAGTTTCGCGACTTATTTCTTACGTGGATATTCAGATGCCCGAACCTCTTTTGTTTTGTGCGGCGGTAGTTTTATCCATTTGCTTGACGGCATTTTGTTTAAAGTGCTACAAGACAAAAAAATACAGCAGCTTTTTCATAAAAAATCAAGATGCCAGTTTGACGATTTTTGCTTTTGAGAATACGGCTAGCTTAGTCTTGATTTATTTCCCACTTTGCTATTTCTATCTTCGGCAATGGGAGGTTCGCGAGATGAGTTAAGCGGCACCGGCACTTTATACGGAATCTTTATAGCCCCGATTTGCATATTAGTTTTTCTTTTATGCTATTTTTTCAACCGAAGCACCTATATTCCAAAAGACGATAAATTATGCTAAATTTCGATGAGGTGAAAGCTGCGAAACCTTATAAAAGAGCTGCAAAGATGGCGTTAAGCGGCGGGTTTGGACGAATGTTTAAATTTGGCTTATCGTAACTTAATACCCCTTGTATTTGCATTAAAGTTTTGTTGAGCCAAATTTTTATATACTTACTTAAGGGATCGGCGCTAAAATAAGAATATTTAAATTAAAAGGTCGGTGTGAAAGCAATTAGGAATTTTTATGAATGGCTAAGCATTTGGAATAAGATAAAAATTTACTTTTGCCTAATGTTTGTCGCTTACGCATGGTATTATATAGTCGCTTTGTCTAATCCAAAAAATTTAAGTGATCTCAAAATCACAGATGGCATAGTAACAGGTTTTACTAGCGATTCCGCGTTAAGGGGAGGAAGCTGGTGGTTATTGCAATTTTATGATAGCGAAAGAAAAGCCGTAGAGAAGGTTTCCTTGGGACTAAATTATAAAGGGATAGATGAATTTTATATATATGACAAACAAAGAAATATACTACGTTTTGATCTTTTGCAAGATCGCAAAGTTAGGATTTGGTATTCTGAATTCCCCTTTCCGTTTAAAACGAAAACGGCTTATCAAATTCTTATTTTAGACGATAATTTAGGCGAACGAGAAAGCATAAAAGGGAATAGATATTTTATGAGATTTGCGGATAGAGGATATTATATTACACCGAAGAAATGGTTTATGCTAGCAATGTCTCATATGGTTTTAATTTTTATTGTTTTGGATACCATATCAAAATTTAAAAGAGAAAATTGTGACAAGCTTTAATTCATTGACGGATTAGGTACGGTAAGGGCTCGCGCAAATCTAGCGCATAAATTTCGCCCTTAAATCGTGTAAATTTCACGCTCTGTTCGACGGAATTTCACGCGCAAATTTCACGACATTTCGGGCTTTGCAGCTTACAGCTTCCTAAGCTTCGCGATCTCATCGCGCAGCGCAGCGGCCTTTTCAAACTCCAGCGCGGCCGCGGCATCGAGCATCTGCTTGCGAAGCTCCTTTACGATCTTGGCGCGCTCGGCGGCGGGCATCTTCTCTAAATTGGCACCCTTTCTTAAAATTTCGGTGCCGTCCTCGATCTTTAGGCTCTCTTCGATATTGCGGCTAGCAGAATGCGGCGTTATGCCGTGAGCGCGGTTGTATTCATCTTGAAATTTACGGCGTTTTTGGGTGATGTCGATCGCCTCTTGCATCGAAGCGGTGATCTTTTTGCAAAACATCACGACCTGTCCGTTCACGTTTCGCGCGGCTCGCCCCATCGTCTGAATAAGGCTCGTGCGCGAGCGCAAAAAGCCCTCCTTATCGGCATCCATGATCGCGATAAGGCTTACTTCGGGCAGATCGAGCCCCTCGCGGAGCAAATTTATACCGATGAGCATGTCGTATTCGCCGCTACGTAGGCCGCGGATGAGCTCGTTGCGCTCGATTGCGTCGATGTCCGAGTGCATATATTTGACCTTAAGCCCAAGCTCCAGATAGTATTTGCTCAGCTCCTCCGCCATCTTTTTGGTTAGCACGGTTACTAAGATCCGCTCGCCGCGCGCGATGACCTCCTTTGCCATATCGTGTAAAATTTCGACCTGGTTGTCGCTGTCTTTTAAGATAATCTGCGGATCGAGTAGTCCCGTCGGGCGCAGTATCTGCTCATATACGGCTCCGCGGCTAAGATCCAGCTCGTAATCATTGGGCGTTGCGGAGACGAATAGAAATTTAGCTTTTTTATTGATAAACTCATCAAACATCAGCGGGCGGTTATCAAGCGCGCTAGGCAAGCGGAAGCCGTACTGCACGAGCGTTTCTTTGCGGCTGCGATCTCCTGCGAACATCCCGCGAAACTGTGGCAGGCTCACGTGGCTTTCATCGACGATGACGAGATAGTCCTTGCCCTTGCTCTCGTAGTAATCAAAGAGCGAATAGGGTGTCTCGCCCGACTTTTGACCGGTCAGATAGCGCGCGTAGTTTTCGATCCCCTTGCACATTCCCGTAGCGCCCAGCATCTCAAGGTCAAATTCCACTCGCCCTTTCAGTCGCTGCGCCTCTACGAGCTTGCCCGCGTCCTCGAAAAATTTCAGCCTCTGCTCAAGCTCCTCCTCGATCCCTTTGATCGTCGATTTTAGGCGCTGTTCGCCCACGATGAACTGGCTCGTCGGGTAGAGAATAAATTTTTTGACGCTTTGCGTCTTTTTGTTTTCGAGCACGTCCAGATGATACATCGCCTCTATCTCGTCGCCGAAAAACTCGATCCTAAACGCCTCGTCGTTAAAATACGCGGGGTAGATGTCGATCACGTCGCCGTTTACGCGGAAATTCCCGCGATCAAAAAAATCGTCGTTGCGTTTGTAGCCCATATCGACGAGCTTGCGAAGCAAAAATTTAGTGCTAAATTTTGATCCGATCTCAAAAAACAGCACCATGCCTTTGTATTCGGCGGGATCGCCCAGGCCGTAGTTTGCCGAAACCGACGCCACGGTGATGACATCGTCGAAGCTTAGCAAGCTCGCCGTGGCGCTTAGTCGCAAGCGCTCTAGCTCTTGGTTTACGTCGCTGTCCTTTTCGATGAAAAGATCCTGCCTGGGGATGTAGGCCTCGGGCTGATAGTAATCGTAGTAGCTGATGAAGTACTCGACGTGATTTTGCGGGAAAAAGCCCTTGAACTCGCTATAAAGCTGCGCCGCGAGAGATTTATTATGCGTCATTACGAGCGCGGGAATTCCGAGGCGCTTGATGATATTTGCCATGGTAAAAGTTTTACCCGAGCCGGTAACGCCGAGAAGGGTTTGGTATTTGTTGCCGCTTTGAAAGCCCGCGACGATGCCTTCGATCGCTTTTTCTTGATCCTCGCTTGGGGAGAATTTGCTCTCGATTTTAAAATTTTGCAAAATTTTTCCTTTTTTAAAGCCAAATTTGGGTAATATTTTTATTTAAATTATATCAGAAAAGGCGAAATAATGGAATCAATCTTTGACGAAGAGAAAAAGGTCGAGGGCTTAAGCAATAAAGTAGCTGAGCTGATTAGACGATACACCGAGGCTAGGGACGAAAACGAAAAGCTACGCACCGAGCTAGCGACGGTCAAGGCGCAAAACGAGGCCTTGGGGATGCAGCTTGGCACGCTTGAAAACGATCTGGCATATCGCAAGATGAGCGATGAGGATCTAAGCAAGCAGATCGACGATATTTTGGCGGGCGACAATTTAGGCGATAAATGAAAGAAATTTCAGTTCAGCTGACGAGTAAGTCTTTGACGAAAAAATACGCGATAAGCCTGGATGATGACTTTGCGAAGGTCTTCGGTAGGGACTGGCGGATTTTAACTCGCGGCAGCGATCATTTGGATGCGGGCGAACTGCTTGAAGCCTATATCCAAAAAAGCTATGAAAATTTCATGCTTAATAAAAAAATAGATGCCTTGGTAAAGGACATCGACGAAGGAGTAAAATGATGAAAATGAGAAAAGGTGCGGCAGTAGGCGGCGGCGTTAGCGGAATAATATTTTTAGCGATCATAATTTTCGTGATAGTAAAAATAATATATCCTAAATTAAGCGGTGCTAAGGATGAGGTTTTGGTTAAGGCGTATGCAGTCGAGCTTGAAGGTGTATTTAAGGATATACAAAGAGATTACCTCAATCAAGGTGGATTTAGAATGCTTAAAAGTATGACGGGCTCCAGGCAGTTTAGTGATAGCGATCTAGAAAAAACCGTCACTTTAAATCAATCCTTTGATTACGGAGTAGGACCGAAACTCAAAAACGATATGATCTTTTGCGCGACGATCACCTTGCGTCAAGATAGTGATGGATATTTTTTCGAGACCTCGAATATCAATCGCAACAGGGAGCGATGCGAAGCATTTCATAAAGATACGACTTATATGAAGTTAAATGGCTTTAGAATAGGCAAATAATTTTTAAAATTTAATCGCGCGACTACTATGGATTCGTAAAGCATCCGTGCAGCATGAGCGCGATAGTGCTAGTGAAGTGCGTAGCCGTGCGTCGGCTCGCACCTCGTGCCAAAAACATGCTAAGATTTCAAGAATTCATCTTTATAGACATTTTTTAAAATTTAGCTTTAAAATTGGCATTTTTACATTTATATTGACAGCTTATCGGCTAAATTTTAATCATATTTTAGTTTGTAATTCATATCGGTCATGATTTATGCTATTGCGGTTAAATTTATGAAATGGGTGCTTTGAAGCTATGCCCCTCGCGTGACGCGATGCGAGCTGAGATTTACGAAAAGCGCCTCATAAAACAAGCGTATTAAAGCAAAATATCAAGATCATCTTAAATTTATGAAATTTGCACCCCGAAGACGCGCGGAATTTTATCAGCACGGGCTTGGGCGTGAGTTTTAAAATCTCTCATAGAATTTTATCGCCGATTCTCAACCGCCGATTTGATCCAACTACGCAAATAATCTAGCTGCTGCGGTGTATGGAACCAATGCTCGCCGTTTTTCATAACGCTTAAGTCGCAGTCGAACTTCTGCGCGAAATTTCTAACGATACAAAGAGGCGTCATATCGTCGTTTTCTGCATATAGAATTCTGCTGGGCGTTTCCCACTTAGTGATCGGATTATTCAAAACAAAACTCCAATATTCCCAAAAAAGCGGTTGCCAGACAGGGGTCAAAATCATCCGCTCTTGCTTCAATCGCTCCTCGCTAACGCCAGCCCTACGCATAATATTTGAAATAACGTATTTCATATCAAGTATCGGCGAGACGAAGAGGCAGTCGCTAAGCTTTTCGTCGCGGAAGCTTTGCAGGCTGAACCAGGCCCCTATACTAACGGCAAACAGCGCGATTTCTTCCCAACGCTTCTTCGCATACGATAAAATTTCGCGAAATTCCATAATAGCGCGCCGCGGATCGCAAGAAGCGGGCTCGTGCCGTCTCTGTCCGTGCTCGGACAGATCAAAGCTAATTACCTGCCAGCCTTGCTCGCAAACGACGGAAGCTAAAAGTTCCGCATCATCTTTGCTTCCGCCTTGCCCGTGAGCGTAGATATAAACCTTTTTCGAGCGGCTCCCCCAAACGGCGGCGGGAATGCCGCGTGTCTCAATCGCGCTCTTTTGCATTTTTCGTTCCTTTAAATTTTTTGCGTCGATACCCGCATTTTGCGGCAATGTTACAAGCAAAACCATAAATATTGCTGGAATTTAATAGCACGCCCTGCTAGACTACCTGCGATTAGCGATAAATTTTAAAATTTTACGCGCGAGCTGCGCCTGCCGCTTTGTTTTAAAATTCTATATCGTAGAAATTTTGCGCCGTCAGACTGCAAAAATTCTTGCTACGAAATTTTATATCGCAACTGCGCGTGCCCTGAAATTTGTGTCTTAAAATTTTTACGCCGTAGAATTCTGCAGCTGCGAAATTTAAAATTTAAGACCACGCAAATTTTATCGCGACTCGTGCAAAATTTTAAAATTTTACGTTTGCTTTATTTGCAGGCTGCGCGGATAAATACCGCTTAAATTTCAGATTCCTAGCGGGCTCGCGCCTCAGAAGTTAAATTTGCGCTAATTCATAAGCCCCGCTCAAGATACGGTTTTTAAAATTTCGGTGCTTGATAGCGCCCGCAATCGCGCTGTGTTTGCCATGAACACATCCAAAAAGTTTAAAAAATCAATCCTGCGGCGCCGAGCTTGAGCCCTAAAGAGATAACTATCAAAACCCCAAGTCCTGCGAAAAAGCCCGCCAGCACGTCATCCAGCATCACGCCGAGCCCGCCTGGTACGTCGCGATCCACGCGCCCGATGATCGAGGGCTTGCGGATGTCAAACGCCCTGAAAAACAGCAGCGCCAAAATCATCGCGACGATCGATATCCTGCTGCTCTCAAAGCCCGCGATCAGCTCCGGCAGCGGCAGTGAAAAGATCTCGCCCACGGGCGCAGCGACGCACATTGCGATCCACACCCCCACGACCTCGTCGATTACGATCTCGCTGTTATCGTGCGCGCCTACCCGCCTTTCGTAATCGCTTACGATCTTAAGCGAGACGAAAAAAACGAGGCCGGCGCACAAAAACAGCGTCACCTCGCCCGCGAGCATCAAGATCGCAAGCCCCGCTATCCAGCCTGCGATGCTGCCCCAAGTGCCGGGCGCGGGTTTTAGTAGCCCCGCGCCGAAAAATGTAACGAAAATTTTATCCATAATTGTCCTTTTAAATTTTGCTTTTTAAAATTTTACCGCTTATTTTAATTAGAGCATCTGCTCGCGTGCGAAAATTTTAAATTTCGTTCGTGCATGTAGAATTAATTTGCCCGCCTACACGAAATCAGTTCTACTCGCTCGCCACGAATTTTGCTCACTAACGTAGGAATTTTAAAATTCTACTCATTTGCGTAAAAATTTTAAAATTTTGCTCGCCTGCGCGGAGTTTTCAAACCCGTCCGCAAACGCACGGCATTTTGCGCGAGTGGCAGTCGTTGTGCCTCGCCCAAATTTATGCACTGCGACTTACTGCGAGCATCTGGCTAAATTTAAACTCGCTTGCCGAAAGCTTAAAATTTAGATTTGCCGTGCTGCCTTACATATACATCGCGCCTTAAAATTTTAAATTCGCTTCGCCGCAAAATTTACTGCGCCGTTATAAATTTGCTACGAAGCCAAGACTTTAAAATTTAAAGCTCGTTTTATCGTACCGCTGCTAATGCTCTAAAAATTTAGCTTCGTTGTACCGCAAAATTTTACGCCAAATCTGCGTCCGCCGCTCTTTATTCTACAAAATTCCGTGCAGTCCTTTCTTTCCGCACTATGAAATTTTACTTTACGTCTAGCCGCCGTAAATTCTAACGCCGCGAAATTTTACCCTCTGCCTAGCTTCCGCAAATTCCACATCATTTTTGCGTTGCGCCCTCGAGAGCTATGTCTTTAGCGCACTGGTTTGGTACAGCTGCATAAGCTGCTCGTAAAACTCGCTTTCACCGTGGCTCTGCAAGATCCCGCTGTTTGGAAAAAGTTCGTCGTAGAGCTTTTGCAGATCCGAAAATCGCGCGGGAAAAAGCTCGCTTAAAATCATCGCCGAGATCTCTTTACGCATAAAAATCGCGGGCGGCAAGATCCCCGAGCGCAGCAGAGCTTTGAGATTTTGAGTGCGGTAATGCACGTGATGATGAGCGCCGTGAGGGCAGTTTTTCGTGCTTACGAGCACCTTGCACTTCTCGCAATAGACGTATTCTGGCATAAGCAAAATCTCGATTTCGCCGCGCTTTTGATACTCGTCCAGCACCGAATGCACGCCGCCACCTTCGAAAAATAGCTCCATATTTGCGTGATTTTGCCCAAAAATTATTTTGTTTATACCTAAATTTTTTGCGATCGCGCATTGCAGGGCGGGCTTGTCGTCAAAAATCGCAAGCGAGCCCAGATCGATCATCATAGCGCGTTGCGCGACCAAAAAATTTTGCAGTAAATAGCTTAGTGTTTTTTTGCGTAGCTCGTAGGGCAGGGCATCCGCGCTGCTCGTGCCGGTCAAAAAAATCACCACGAAATCCGCTTTGTCGATCATATGCCTAATCAGCCGCTCATGCACGCGGTGGATCGGATCGGCGCAGGTAAAAAACGCTGAAATTTTAGGCGCGGCAAGCGAGCTTGCGACTTTTTTTATGCGCGCGATTTGCTCTGCAAGACCATTTTTTAGCAGCGTGATGCGCCCCTGCACCGCAGTTTGCTCTGCGTATACGTTTTGAAACACCGAGTCTGCGACCTCGCTTGCGCTTGGGGCATAAACGTCGCTAACGTCTATGCGCGCGACAAGCTCACAATAGGCGGGATTTGCAGCGGAATTTTTGATGAAATTTTCGGTGGAATTTGAGATAAAATTTCCCGCCGAATTTGCTACGGATTTTGCATCTGCGCTACAAACGCGATTTATCGCAGAATTTTCGGCAAAGCTCTGCGCGGAATTTACCGCAGAATTTTCACTGGAGCTTTTCGCCAAATCCAAAGCGGCGTTGTTTGCAGATTTTACATCTGTGCTGCTAGTAAAAGTTTGATCATAGCTCGCAGTAAGGCTTTCTATATGGTCTAAGCCTTCGCTTGTGGCGTTTATAGCGCTTTGCGCACTTGCAGTGCGCGCGAAACCTGCGCCGCTTTTCACAAAATTCTGCTCGTTTTGCGCCGCGGCAGAAACTCCATCCTGCAAGTTGCGTGATTCTTTAGCTAGCAAATACGCACCACTTTCGCCGCTAAGCAAATTTTCGGTGCGTTCAGCTATGCCGTCCTTGCGGAGGTAAAGCTCCAAAATATCGCCTTTTTTTGCGTCCGCGCAGGAAAAAACGAAATTTATGCCGCATACGCTTAGCTTGCTTGGGCGCAGTAGCTCGCAGCTCTTGCCGAAAGCGCCGTTTGCGAGCAGGCTCAAGACGTTTAGGTCGGAGCGCGAGATCACTATCTTGCGGATTTGCATTGCGCTATTATTTGCGCCTTTGCTCTCGCTTCCGGCTTGCTTTCCTTTTAAATTCCATGCCGAGCCCTTAGTTTGTGCCTTCTCTTTTCTAGCATCGCCAGCCCTTGACGCTTTTAAATTTCGCATCGTTTTTAAATTGCGCTTTGCTTTTAAATTTTGCTTCGCCTTTAAATTTAGCGCCGCATCGCTCGAAGCTCTTGCGGCGTTTAGAATTTTTGTGCTACTTGAAATTCCTTCGCTTTCAAGCGGTTTTATTTCGTGCAAATTGCCGGTATCACGCGAAATTTCTATCTCGCCTGCGATCCGTACCGAGCGCGCGCGGCTATTTTTTTCTTGCGATGCCATATTTTTTCCTTTTCTCCCAAAGCGATTTTCGCGAAATCCCAAGTGCCGCCGCCAGATCGGAGTCGAAATACTCGTCTTGGTGCGCTACGATCGTGAGCTTTACGTATTCTTCGATGCTTAAAATTTCACTGCGTTCTTTGCTGCTGCCAAGCGTAATTTCGTCGTTAAAGCCCTTTTGCGCGCCGATGGATCCGGCGATTATACGCATGGATTTGGTTTTGCTTAGAAATTTTTCCTTCTGTGCGCCGCTTAGGCTATCAAAATCTGGTGCGTAAAAAATCTCCGCGCCGCGTTCTAGCAGCTCAGGGCTTTGCGCGGATAGAATTTTAAGGCGCGATTTTAACGCGAGTGCGATCTTAAATACCGCCGCAGCTCGCACTGCCGCATCGCCGCGCAAAAGAAGCGGAAATTTTATCTGCGCTAAACGCGCGGGCGGTATTTCGCACGAAAGAGAGATCTCTTTAAGCAACACTTCGTAGGCTTCGTTTTGTGATTTTAGCGAGCGAAACTGCGCGTAGTGCTCGATCTTTTTTATGAGCTCCTCTATCATAAAAGGCTTTTGGATATAATCCGTCGCGCCCGCTTTTACGGGGTTTAGCACCGTTTCGCTATCGACGTAGGCGACCATTAAAATTATGATCGAGCGCCTAAATTTCTCGATCAGCGGATAAAAGCTCGCGCCGCTCCAGCTCGTAGAGAGTAGCACCGCCTCAAACTCCTCCGCAAGGCCCGCCGCGGTTGCTAAACTCGCCGCGTTAGTGCATTCATGCCCAAGCGCGCCAAGCTTGTTTGCGATACTTTGAGCAAGATAGCTTTCGCTCTCGATTATTAAAATTTTCATACGTCCTGCGCCTTTGCTGCGTGCTTTTGCCAGTCGTAAAATTTCAAGCTTACCGCAGCCTGCGCGGCGATGCCTTCGCTTCTGCCCGTAAATCCCAGCCCTTCGGTCGTGGTCGCTTTGACATTGACGCGGGCGCAGTTTAGAATTTCGCTTAAAACCTCTTGCATCTGCGCTTTGTAAGCACCGATCTTCGGGCGCTGCGCGATGATCGTAATATCGGCGTTTACGAGCTCGTAGCCGTAGCCTCTGACGCGCCGCATTACCTTTCGTAACAGCTCCTTGCTATCCGCGCCTTTAAATTTGGCGTCGCTGTCGGGGAAAAGCTCGCCGATGTCTCCCAGCATTGCTGCGCCGCAAATAGCGTCGATTAGGGCATGGATTGCTACGTCGCCGTCGCTGTGCGCGATCAGCGCGAACTCGCATGGAATTTGCACGCCGCCGAGCACGATGCCCGCGCCTTTTTCAAGCACGTGCACGTCGTAACCCGTGCCGCAAAAGATATCGCGCGAGCAGGGTTTTAAATTTAGTGCCGCCAGATCGCTTGCGCGCGTGATCTTAAGCGCGCCCGCTTCGCCTTTTATAAATTCTAACCGCCCGCCCGCGCTACCGACCGCCGCGCTATCGTCGGTAAAAATTTCGTCTCCCTCAAGCGCCTTTTTAAGTAGCGCCGTGCGCGAAAGCTGCGGCGTTTGGATGAGGCGCAGTTCCTCTCGCTCCACAATGCGCTCGCCGAGATAGGTCGTGTCATTTACGCCAAGATAGGGGCTGACGCAGTCCGCGCCGCCTAAATTTCGTATCAGCGAGGAGATCAGCTCGGGCGAAATTTGCGCGCGGGCTACGTCGCTTACGAGCACGAGCTCGCTCTCTACGAGCTTTAGCGCGTTTTTTAGCGAGCTTTGACGATTTGCGCCGCCCGGGGCGAAGTGAAATTTTAAATTTGCAGAGCCGCATTCATCTGCGTCGCATTCGACTTGAGCTTTAAAATTTTCCGCGCCCCGCGGCTTGCTTGCGTCGTTTAGATCATCAGCGCCGCATCCGATCCCGCCTCGCTCGCTTTTAAATTTATACTCGCTCGTGCCGCACTCCACGCTTTTGCCGCACTCTGCGCTTTTGCCGCACTCTGCGCTTTTGCCGCACTCCGAGTTTTCTCCGCGTGCCGAGGCTAGGCTGCACGCATAGAGGCGCTCGCAATAGCCCACGTCCTCCTCGTTCACGGCGATTATGATTTTTTTAAATGGGTGCGCCCGCGCAATGCTCTGCGCGACGTATTGCCAAAGCGGCAGCTCGCCCACGCGCAACCACTGCTTTTTGACGGGGAGCTCAAACCTGCTCGAATCGCCCGCGGCGAGCAAAATCAGCGATATATCTTTCAAATTTTATCCTTGAAATTTTGTTACGAAATTATACGTATTAAAAATGAAAGCAAAATTAATCGCGACTCGCGGGCTAAAATATCTTAATCTTAGGCGTAAATTTACCCTGCGCGGCGGTAAAATTTCAGCCTGCGTTACGAAAATAAACGGCAAAAGAAAAGTAAGGATTAATGAAATTTGTTATATTATACGCGCATTTTTAAGAAGCGAGGCGAAAATGACCGAAAGCTGCGTATCACAGATCTATTTTGCAAAAAAAGGCGAGCTGACGCCACAGATGAGAGAGGTCGCGCAAAGCGAGCGCATGGACGTGCGGGTCTTGTGCGATTTGCTCGCGCAAGGAAGAGCGATCATCCCCGCAAACGTTAATCACAAAAGCTTAAAACCCGTCGGCATCGGGCGCGCGCTGCGGTGCAAGATCAACGCAAACATCGGCTCCTCGGGCACGACGAGCGATATCGAGGGCGAGCTGGAAAAGCTTGAGGCTTGCTTAAAATACGGCGCCGATACGGTGATGGATCTAAGCACGGGCGGCGATTTGGACGAGATCCGCGCCGCGATAATCGAGCGCTCGCCCGTACCCATAGGCACGGTGCCGATCTATCAGATGATTCATGAGCTGGGCGATATTAAAAATTTAAAAACGAGCGCTATTCTTAATACGATCGAGAAGCAGGCGCGGCAGGGAGTGGATTATTTCACGATCCATGCGGGCTTTAAGCTAGAGTTTATGCCGCTGCTGTCCCGTCGCAAGATGGGTATCGTAAGCAGAGGCGGCTCGCTGATAGCGTCGTGGATGATGAAATTTCATAAGCAAAATCCCTTCTACGAAGCGTTTGATGAAATTTGCGATATCTGCGCCGCTTACGACGTATCGCTATCTCTGGGAGACGGCTTGCGCCCTGGTTGCTTATACGACGCGACCGATAGGGCGCAGCTTAGCGAGCTTGAAATTTTAGGCGAGCTGGCCCTGCGCGCGAATGAAAAAAACGTGCAGGTGATGATCGAGGGGCCGGGGCACATCCCGTTTAACGAGATCGAGCTTAATATGCAGCTAGAGCGCAAGCTCTGCCGCGACGCGCCGTTTTACGTACTTGGTCCGCTTCCGACCGACATCGGCGCGGGCTACGATCATATCAGCTCGGCTATCGGCGGGACGATGGCTGCGTATTGCGGCGCCAGCATGCTCTGCTACGTAACGCCTAAGGAGCATCTGGGGCTTCCCAATGCAAAAGACGTCAGAGAGGGCATTATCGCGCATAAGATCGCCGCTCACGCCGCGGACGTCGCGCTAGGCAAAGCGGGCGCGATAGAGCGCGATCACGAGATGAGCGATGCGCGGTATGGTTTTGATTGGAACAGGCAGTTTGAGCTTAGCTTCGATCCAGATCATGCGCGCGAGCTGCATGACGAGAGCCTGGGCGATGAAATTTACAAGGGCGCGGAGTTTTGCTCGATGTGCGGGCCGAAATTTTGCGCATATAAAATCAGTAGAAATTTAACCGAAAATAAGGAGAAAGAATGAGTAAAGACGAAGTCTTAAATTTGCTTAAAAGCGTGATCTATCCGGGCTTTTCTAAAAGTATCGTGGATTTTGGATTTGTAAAAGAGGTCGAGATCGGCGATAGAATTTTCGTAGGGATCGAAATCCCCAGCGCCAAGCCTGAAATTGCAGCAGAGCTTAGATCGGCGGCGCAAAAGGCGCTCGGCGCGGATGCCGAAATTTTAATCAAACAACCCAAGATCGCCGAGGAAAAGAGCAATTCTCGCAGCGGCAAAAATATCGCGCCGCAGATCAAGCATTTCGTGATGATCAGCAGCGGCAAGGGCGGCGTAGGCAAGAGCACGACGACGCTAAATTTAGCCATCAGCACGGCAAAGCTCGGAAAGAGGGTGGGGATTTTGGATGCCGATATTTACGGGCCGAATTTGCCGCGAATGCTAGGCGAGGATAAGACGCAAGCAAGCGTCGTGGGGCAGAAGCTAAAGCCGATTTTAAGCCACGGCGTGGAGATGATGAGCATGGGCGTGCTGATGGAGGAGGGCGCGAGCCTTATCTGGCGTGGCTCTATGATAATGAAGGCGATCGAGCAGCTACTAAAAGACGTGGCGTGGAGCGATCTGGACGTGTTGTTTTTGGATATGCCTCCGGGTACGGGCGACGCGCAGCTTACGCTCGCTCAGAGCGTGCCGGTAACGGCGGGCGTGTGCGTTACGACGCCACAGACAGTCGCGCTGGACGACAGCGCTCGCGGGCTTGATATGTTCGAAAAGCTCCACATCCCGATCGCAGGCCTTATCGAGAATATGAGCGGCTTCATCTGCCCCGATAACGGCAAGGAGTACGACATCTTCGGCCGCGGCGGCGCGCAAAAGCTAGCGCAGCGATACAATACCGAAGTAATCGGCGAGATCCCGATCGAGATCGCTATCCGCGAGGGCGGCGACAGCGGCAAGCCGGTAAGCTTCTATGCGCCAGGTTCTTTGAGCGCGAAGCGCTACGAAGATGCCGCGCGCAAGCTGTGGGAAAAGATCGAGAAGATCGATCGCGAGGAGCTGGCGGATAACTCCGCGATCCAGCCGGTGATGGACGGCAAGAGCGCCTGCTCGAATTAGGGCTTTGGCGGGTGCGGCGTCAAATTTAGCGCGGAATTTCTCGTGAATTTTGCAGATTGAAATTCAACGTGGAATTTAATAGTTTGAAATTTCTCGTCGAATTTCGCTGCAAATTTTATAATACTCGCAAAATTTTGGTATGCAAATCCGTCATAGAATTTTGCCCGTAAATTTAGCGGGTAAAATTTCACGCGGGTTTTGCGGCTCGGAATTTCGAGCCGAATTTTGTAGCTCGAAATTCTGCGTTAAAATTCCGCTGCGATTTTGCCGCGAAATTTTATGGCGCCAGTAAAATTTTTGTGTATAGAATTTCGTGCAGAGGTTGTAGCATTAAATTTTAAAGCTTGAAATTTCGAGCTACAATTTTACCCAAGCTTCGTTGTGTGAGGGTTCAGATAAAATTCTAAGCGCAGAATTTTACGGCGAAAATTAAATTCCAAACGCGCAATTCAGCGAGGTAAAATTTGCCGTAGAATTCCGTCTTGGAGTTTTCAAATGTAAAATTTTAAGCATAAAGCTTTGCTGCGGAATTTCAAAATGCAAAATTTATCGCTAAAACTTTGTTTTAAAATTTTAAGATGGGGCTTTAAAATATGAATTTTAGGCTTGAAATTTATCGCGTCTAGCTTTTTAGCGGTAGCTGCAGTATTGCGCTAGTTTAAATTTTACTTCGCCGGGCCTTATGGCGGTGGAGTTTATCTGCGAAAGTCTCTGTAGAGTTTATTTGGGATGAAATTTTATCTGTAGTGATTGCGGAAGTAAATTTCTCGCGCAGCTGAAATTTAAGCAGCTGAAATTTCATTCGTATAGGCAGGAAGCTAAAGCGGCAAAATCCCTAAGCCTAGGGCTTTTAGGTTTAGGGATTTTACTTTTATACGAAATAAGAAAGGTCGGTAATGAGGTTTTTGATTATTTTGGTGCTTGCATTTGCGGCGTTCGCGCAAGAGAGCAATATGCAAAAATGGGCGAAAGAGATTACTGCGGATGCGCAGATCCCGCAGGATAAGTTTTTGGCGTTTTATCTGAATAAAGATGAGCCTAAGAAAGTGGTTTTCTCTGAAAACGTCGATCGCATTAGCGTCAATTACGAAGGAAATTCTTTCCATGAAATCCCGTCTCCAAATCTTATGGCGTATTGGGTCGGCGAGTTTAATTTCGACGCAGATGTCGAAAAGATGGTGCTAGGAGATTACGGCTGGTCCACGCTGGTAATCGCCGTAGATGGCACGGACGTGCTAGGCGGAACATCTAGCAATCAAAAGCGCCCGCTTACGTATAAATTTAGCAAGGGCAAGCACAAGATCGAAGCGTGGTTTTTAAATGACGCGCATTCCAGTGAGCTTTTCGTGGATTTTAAAGATGTAGAGCCATTTTATCGTCAAAAGGACGCCGTAGCCAAGATCCCCGCGGATAAGGACTACGATCTGTGGCTCGGCGCGATCTACGAAAGCGCGCAGATGAATAATCGCGTCAAGCTAAATTTAGCCAAATCCGATAAGCCCATCGTGCTACTGCTTAGCTCATATCGCGCCGTGGAGTGGGAGATCTCAAATCCGCAAAAGAATGAAATTCTAGCCGTGTTAATTTACAATCCCATTAGTAGCGTCCGCGGCGTAAGCGGTGCGCTTTACGTCGAGGACTACAGATACACAGAGGCTGCGGATGGGCTTAAATGCGAGTGCATCTCCGGCAATGTCTTTCACTGCGACGGAAGCGAGATTTATGATATGAACGGGCGCGTAAACGGGATATTTGGCAGAGGCCTGGGGGCGTTTGCCGGCAAGCACGCCGTAAATTCCTTAGATCTGCCGGGGCTTGTTATTACTCCGAAAATTTTAGACGAAAGCAAAGCTCGCCTGCTCTCTGTAGAAGCGGACCGCAAGAAATGCGAAAGCACGCCGATGGATGATGTGTTTAGGTAGGATGGACAGTATTTATAACAATTTCTTCAATAAATTTTACTGTTCATAAATTTGATAATTTCTGTGAAATCTATGTTCCGATAAAGAGGATTAAAGTACTCTTTAGGTTTACATTATGAGATTAAGATAACGTAAAAGGTATATCGAGTGAAATATAATAGGGACATAAATATAGAAAGGAATTATTAATAATATGAAACATACAAGCATTGTAACTCCTAACGATTTGGCACGATATGCAGATACGCGTGAGAGCGAAGGAGTAATTCCCGAGCTTATTTGTCGACTTATCAGACAATCGGCAGCTAATATAAGCGAGTGCCGCATACCTTACGGTGATGCCGTAAATCAACCCGGCATGGACGGCATTGTAGATTGCGAGACCGGATTTTTTGAATTTGTTCCTGCGGGGAAATCATATTGGGAAATAGGCACCGGAAAAGATCCTCAAGAAAAAGCAAGTAGTGACTTTCAAAAAAGAACTGATGAATTGAGCAATGAAGAGCGGGCAAATTCCACTTTCGTCTTCGCTACTCCGCGTTCGGCCGAAGCAAATGGTTGGAATGAGCCAAAACAGAGGGCTTGGGTTAAAAGGCGGCAAAATACAGGATGGAAACGAATTATAATAATAGATGGGGTAAAGCTAGCGGATTGGCTTAGAGAATTTCCCGCTATCGGTAAGTGGATGGCTTGCAAAATAGGAATTTCGTCAAATTTAGGTGATATCATAACCCCGCTTGAACACTGGAATTTAACTCAATCTAAATTTAAAAATTGCAACTTGATCCAGTCACAATTTAATGGGCTGGCTTTTCCGCCCGAGCTTTTTACCTCTTCTCGCGATAAAGCGTGTAGCGCGCTTAAGACCATCTTTTCGGGCGAAGCTAAAAAACTTTTTATTATTGCTGAGAGCGAAAACGATGTAGATGATTTTGTGGCGGCCTACCTTATGACGCTTGAAAAAGAAAAGGCACAAAAATATGCAGATAGGTGTCTTTTTATAAAAGATAAAGATACATGGCAAGCAATATCCGAGTTGCGACGATCACATGTATTGGTTGCTAGCCCAAGGCTAGGCTTGGATGATGAACAACAAAATTTACTTGCGTTAGCCATAGAAAAAGGGCATGGAGTGATCGCGCCGTTTTGCGATGCCCCATCAATTGGTAATGACGATGTTATAGACCTTAAAAGTCCTCCATCATATCAGATCAAAGAGATACTGACGAAAGCGCAGTTCCCAGATGCTCTTGCAGAGGAATTTGCTAAAATAGGAAATAGGAGGCTGTCTGCACTTATGAGGTATCTCGTAGGAGTTGCTGCGCCGTCGTATGCGAAACGAAATACTGCTCGCGAATTGGCAAAAGCCTGTTTAATAGGTCGATGGGATGAAGAAAATAAAGCGGACATTCAAGCTATAGAAGAATTTGTCGGCAAAAGTTATAAAGAATGGATGGAAAAATTTAGAGCCGACGCTTTACGTCCAGACTCTCCGTTTACTTTGATAGAGGGAAAATGGAAAGTTATTTCTTGTGATGAGGCTTGGGATGTCCTTGGAGGTATGATCTCAAATGACGATCTAGCCCGTTTTAAGAGTATAGCGATTTCAGTTTTAGAAGAAAGAGATCCGGCGCTTGATTTGCTGAAAGAAGAACGATGTGCCGCTAGTTTTTATGGAAAACAATTAAACTATTCGCAAAATATTAGAAAAGGAATTTCTCAAACGCTTGCTTTGATGGGTAGTCGCCCTCAAGCACTTAGTAACTGCTCTTGCAATGAAGCTTTAAACGCTGTAAATTTTATTGTGCGCACATTGCTTGATGGGGCGGATTGGGAGCGATGGGCGAGCATAGATTACTACTTACCGCTTTTAGCAGAAGCCGCGCCCAGCGAATTTCTTGATGCTGTAGAGTTGTCATTGGTCGATATTTCGAATTCTCCTTTTCATAAACTATTTGAACAAGAAGGAAACGGAATAGAGGGGCGTAATTACATGTGCGGTTTACTTTGGGCTCTTGAAGAGCTGGCATGGTCTCCTAATTATTTATCAAGAGTAGCGGTTATTTTGGTGGATCTTGCCTCTATTGATCCCGGCGGATCTTGGGCAAATCGTCCTATGAGATCGCTTGTGAATATATTTTTACCTTGGCATGTGCAAACTACCGTAAAATTTGATATAAGAAAAGCGGCGATCAAAGCCGTGATAAAAAATCAACCTAAAATCGGATGGTCTCTGCTGCTAGAGTTGCTTCCGCAAGGTTGCCAAGTCACAAGCGGAAACTATCGCCCTATTTGGAGAGATTTTATCCCGTTAGATTGGAAGGATGGTGTATTTCAAAATGAATATTTGGAGCAAATTGCTGCTTTATCCGAGCTTATGATTGATTTAGCAAAAGAAGACGTGGATAAATTTATTGAGCTTATAGAAAGGCTTTCAAATTTGCCCAAAAATGCATACGATTTTATTCTTGATTATTGCTTGTCGGATAACATAATAAATTTGCCCGAAGAAAAACGCTATTTGGTTTGGGAGAAACTCGATGAGATTGTGCGTCGTCATAGAAAATTTTCTAATACTAACTGGGCATTGCCCGAAGAAAAACTTTGCAAAATCAAAAACATAGCCGATAGTCTTGCGCCATCTTCGCCGGAAATAAAATATCGTTATTTATTTAATGGCGTAGTTTTTGAGTTGTTGGACGGAGATGGTGACCGCGATATGCAGATAGAAAGGCTCGCTAAAAAACGCAATTCCGCTATAAAAGAAATTTTGGACAGCGGAGGTTTGATAAAGTGCATAAATTTTGCCAAAAAAGTAGCTTCGCCGTTTGATGTAGGTCGAGCTTTGGGCGAAATAGAATATGATTTGATTGAAAATGAACTATTGCCAACATTTCTTGATTCAAATGATGAAGTTGAAAAGCAGGTTTTAAGCGGGTATGCACGGATCAAATTTTATAAAATCGGCATTGATTGGGCTGAAATGATTATGCAAAAAGATTGGTCTTTAGAGCAACGCGCTAAATTTCTGTTGCTTTTACCTTTCAATGAAGAGATATGGAAAGCGGTTTCTAAGTATTTAGGAGAAAATAGCGAGGATCTGTACTGGAAAAACGTTAAAGTTAATCCCTATGAATCAGACAGCAATCTGAATGAGGCAACCGAAAAATTGCTTACGTATGGGCGCGAAGGTGCGGCCGTTATCTGCGCTGCTCACAAGGCAAATAAAGCCGAAATTAATGAAGCCTTAGCGGTTCGTTCGCTTATCTCGGTCCTTGATAGTAAAAGCGGTAAGCAAGAACTTACCGACTATAGCTATGTGGCCTATGATGTAGTTGAGCTAATTAAGCGTCTTCAAAAATCAAAAACTATAGATCAAGACATACTGCTTAAAATTGAATCTAGGTTCTTTTCTTGGCTAAAAAGATTTTCTACAGAAGAATCCCCTACAGCAATCGAAAAAAAACTAGCTTCCGATCCGCAATTCTTTGCCGATATGATTGCTCTCGCCTTTCGTTCCAAGTATGATAAAAGCGACAGTGCTAAAGAAATAGATGAGAATAAACGCTATCTGGCCCAAAATGCCTACGATATTTTATATGAATGGAAACTTTATCCGGGAGTTAAAGAAGATGGAAAATTTGACGAAAATGCATTTAAAGAGTGGATCAAGGAGGCCAAAAGGATTACCGAAGAGACGGGGCATATAGGAGTTGCTAGGCACTATATTGGACAAATTTTAACTTATGCGCCTGCCGATCCGGGCGGACTTTGGATCCATAAAGCCGTGGCCGATATTTTAGATGCTAGAGATGCCGATAAAATACGCTCCGAATTCACGCTCACGCTTTTTAATCGGCGCGGAATACATACTTTTACTTACGGGCGGGAAGAGCGAGAGCTTGCTAAGCAGAATCAAGAAAAAGCCGAAGCCCTTGATGCGGAAGGTTTTACTAGATTCGCAACGATAATGCGTGAGTTCGCTGAGCAATATTTAAAAATAGCTAACGAAGAGGAAAAAGTGGATATTTACGAGTAAAAGCATTTTATGGCGGACGAATCAATTTGGCAAAATTTGATTATTTTTAAATTAAATTTAGCTATACTCCCGCGCAATTTTGCGATTAAGGATTAAATATGAAAGAGATTAAAAGCCTAAGCGAGCTTCAGGCTTTTGCAGATAAAGTTCGCGCCCAAAAGGGCTATCGCGATCCGATCATGTGGGCGGTCGGGCGCGTATTTAAGGGGTGTGCGGAGGGGCACAAAAGCCTAAGCGTAAATTACGCGCACGTAAATTTTAAAGATGGGCTAACAAGCGCAGCAGTGCTAATCCATGCTCTAACCGAATGCGGCGAGGTCGTGGATTTTAGCGGTAGTGAGTGCGTCCTTCCGCTAACGCACAAAGCCCTAAAAAAGGCGATCGAGGCTTTAAAATTTCTACAGCCAGACGCCAAAGAGGGCGCGCACAAAAATCTGCAGGTGCTGCTTGCGGTTAAAGAGGCGATGAAATCGGACGAGCACGCGAGCTTTTGCGCTAGTTTTATCTTTGAGGATACCGCGCCGAAAAGCGTCGAGAGCGTCTATCTCAAGCTTTACGCGCTTTCGCTAGATCTCTGCGAGCCGCGCACGCTCAATCTAGACGGCGCATTTAGCGTGCTTCCGAACGTCGCATGGGACGAAAACGCCCGCCCAATCGAGCTTTGGTGGCTGCGTGAAAACGAAATCTCTTTAAAAATGCAAGGTCGCTATCCACGCATAATCAGCGTCGATAAATTTCCGCGCTACCTAAGCCACGTCGTGCCGCCGCAAAACGTTCGGATTTTAGATGATGCGAAGGTGCGTTTGGGTGCGCATATCGCCGCGGGTACGACCGTGATGCCGGGTGCTGCGTATGTGAATTTCAACGCAGGCACGACTGGCAGCGTTATGATCGAGGGGCGCGTCAGCAGCTCGGTCGTCGTGGGCGAGGGCAGCGATATAGGCGGTGGCGCGTCGATTTTGGGCGTGCTAAGCGGCACCAACGGCAATGCTGTGAGCATCGGCAAGCACTGCCTGCTGGGCGCAAACTCCGTAACGGGCATTCCGCTCGGTGATCGCTGTATCGTGGATGCCGGCATCGCGATACTTGAGGGCACGAAGGTTTTCATCGCGCAAAAGGATCGCGAGGCGCTAGCGGCGCTAAATGCGGGCTTTGCGTTTGATCGTGAAATTTATAAAGGGCTTGAGCTTGCCGGGCTTAGCGGTCTGCACTTCCGACAAAATAGCCAAAGCGGGCAGATTACAGCAAGCGTTAGCAAGCGCGCGATCAAACTCAACGCGGAACTGCATTAAATTTATAAATTTAAACGGCGGGCGCGGATTGGCTGGAGCTTTTTTTTAAGCTGCGTTAAATCTATAACTTAAACGGCGAGTTTGAAAAAGATACGGACGATCTCGCCGCACGCCGCTTTGAGCGAGCGCATGCGATCCGTCGCAAAATTTCTACTCATAGAATTTTGCGCGGAATTTAAAGAATTTTTGCCGCGATTTAGAAAATTTCTAGCGGTGATTTATGGAATTTACGCCGCTAATTTAACGTAAGTAATTTTGGCGGTTCGCGGATTTGCGCCGCGCAGAGGGTTCTTAAATTTTAAAAATAGATTGAATTTAAAATTTTAATATGATAAATTTCAAATAAAATCAGGAGATAAAAATGAAAAAATTTATACCCGCCTTGTTCGGCGTATTTATCTGCAGCGCAGCGCTTGCGGGAGATGCCGAGCGCTGCAAGACTTTGGCGGACGCCGTAAATGGGCACAGTCACCCCGCGACTAAAAATATAGAGTTGGGCGCGGCTACATGCGAGGGCGATAAATTTGTAATTCCTACGATTCTAAAAAATGAAATTTGGGATAAAGTAGATCCCAAAATCAAGCAAAATTTTGAAAGCATTTTGCGCGCCAACAGGCAAAAGGACGTATGCGCGATGATGAAAGCGGGCGGTCTAAATCGCATAGGCGTACGAGAATTTCTGCAAAGCGGCGAAAAAATCGCCGATCTGACCTACACGCGCAGCGATTGCGGCTTAGAGTAAAATTTCAAAGGAGAGATAATGGAAGTGCCTCAAGCGGCGTATAGCAGGGATAAAATCATCGTTCGCACCGGTGCGATCGGTATCATTTCAAATATAATTTTAGCGGCATTTAAGGGCGTCGTAGGGCTGATTTCGGGCTCGATCGCGATCGTACTTGATGCCGTAAACAACCTAAGCGACGCACTCTCGTCCGCCATTACGATCGTGGGCGTACGTCTTGCTAGCAAGCAGCCCGATCGCGCGCATCCCTTCGGACACGGCAGGATCGAGTATCTAAGCGCGATCGTAATCGCCGTCATCATCCTCTACACCGGCGGCGTCTCGCTCGTCGAATCGATCAAAAAGATCATTCATCCGCAGGCGGCGAATTATAATGCGGTTTCTCTCGTCATCATCGCCGTAGCGGTCGCGGCGAAATTTAGCCTGGGGCTTTACACGCAAAAGACGGGCGAGCGCGTAAACTCGGACTCGCTCATCGCTAGCGGCGTGGATGCCAAATACGATGCGCTCGTATCGCTAGCCACCCTCGTAGCGGCTTTGATTTCGCTTATTTTTGGGCTGAGCTTAGAAGCGTATCTGGGCGCGATAATTTCGGCTCTTCTGATCAAAACGGCGTATGAAATTCTACGCGATACCATCAGCAAGCTTTTGGGTTCGCGTCCGAGCCTGGAGCTGACGAATGAAATTTACGACGTCGTGCGGGGCTTTGAGGGCGTCATCGGCGCATACGATCTGATGTTTCATGACTACGGACCCGATAAGATGGTCGGCAGCATCCACATCGAAGTCGCAGAGGACACGACCGCAGCGCAGATCGACGCTCTTACGCGCCGCATCCAAAATGCCGTTTTTGCGAAATTTAATATCATCCTGGATACCGTAGGAATTTACGCGTTTAACAGGAACGATCCGCGCGCCGCCGAGATCTACGAGCATATCAAGCAGATGGCGTTTTCGCATGAGTTCGTCTCGCAGATACATGGATTTTATCTCGACGAGGAAAAGCGCGCGATCAGCTTTGACGTTATCGTCGATTTCGCAGCGCCCGATATGGAGGCGACGTTTCGTGCGGTCTGTAAGCAGGTGCGCGCGGCATATCCGAACTACACGCTCATCATCACTCGCGATAGCGATTACAGCGGCTAAAATTTTAAATTGCTCTAGCGGTTTAAATTTAATCGCGCCCGCTCGCGCTCCTTCGGCGAAATTTCAGAATTTTAAGCTACAATAGGAGAAATTTATCGCAGCTCCGAACGGCGCAAAAGCCGCAATAAACCGCGAGATGAAATTTGCGCGCAAAACCTAGCAGAAGCCCGCGCGCAAGGCAATGCAAAGAGAAATTTAAAAGGAAAAATATGGTTGAAATCAAAGATCTAACGATGCGCTTCGGCAAACAGCTGCTTTTTGAAAACGTAAATTTGAGCCTCGATAAGGGCAGGCGCTACGGTCTCATCGGCGCAAACGGCGCGGGTAAATCGACGCTACTTAAAATTTTAAGCGGACAGATCGAAGCAAGCAGCGGCGAAATTTTGATTGAAAGCGGGCTTAAAATCGGCGTTTTGGGGCAGGATCAGTTCGCCTTTGAAAGTTTCAGCGTCAAAGACGCCGTGCTTTACGGCAACAAGCGCCTTTATGACGCCGTGCGCGAAAAGACGCAGCTTTACGAAGCGGGCGAGTTTAACGACGAGATAAACGAGCGCCTCGGCGAGCTTGAGATGATCTGCGCCGAGGAGGATCCCGCTTACGAGTACGAAACGCGGATCGAGAAAATTTTAAGTTCGCTGGGGCTGAACGACTTCGATAAAAAGATGAGCGAGATCGAGACGAGTGATAAATTTAAGGTTCTGCTCGCGCAGGTGCTCTTCCCGCGCCCCGACGTGCTGTTTTTGGACGAGCCTACGAACAATCTCGATATCGACGCCATTTCGTGGCTCGAGTTTGAGCTAAATCGCCACGCCGGCACGCTCGTAGTCATCAGCCACGACCGCCACTTTTTAAACCACGTCTGCACGGACATCCTCGACGTTGATTTTAGGCGGGTGCGCGAATTTAGCGGCAATTACGACGACTGGTTCATCGCGTCCAATCTCATCGCCAAACAGGCGCAGTTTGAGCGCGAGAAAAAGCTCAAAGAGAAGGCTGAGCTTGAAAAATTTATCGCTCGCTTCAGCGCCAACGCAAGCAAAGCCAAGCAGGCCACGAGCCGTCAAAAACAGCTCGACAAACTCGATCTTAGCGAGCTTGCGACCTCTTCGCGCAGAGAGCCTAGTATTTTATTTAAGCCCGCGCGCGAGATCGGCAATGAAATTTTAGAGCTAAGCGGCGTGGATATGAGCTTCGGCGAGATTAAAATTTTAAAAAATTTCAATCTCAAGCTCGCTCACGGCGATAAGATCGGCATCATCGGGCGAAACGGCGTGGGCAAAAGCACGCTTTGCAAGATCATCATGGGCGAGCTCGCGCCGCAGCGCGGCAAGGTTCACATGGGCGCCACGATCGAGCCCGGGTACTTTGCGCAGGATACGAATAATAAAATTTCAGGCGAGCTCAAGCTCTACGAATATCTGCAAAGCCCGCAAAATAGGGATCTGGATGAAATTCGCAAATGCCTTGGACGTATGCTTTTTAGCGGCGCGGAGCAGGAGAAAAGCGTAGGCAGCCTAAGCGGCGGCGAGAAACACCGCGTGATGCTAAGCAAGCTAATGCTGCAACGCCCAAACCTGCTAGTGCTCGACGAGCCCAACAACCACCTCGATCTTGAGGCGATCATCGCGCTTGGCGAGGCGCTGTATAACTTCGCGGGCTGCGCGATCTGCGTGAGCCACGACCGTGAGCTCATCGACGCGTTTGCAAATAGAATTTTGCATCTCAAAGGAGACGGCGAAATTGTCGATTTTAGGGGTACTTACGAGGAGTATCGCGAGAGCTTGGGGGCGAGCGATGATTGAGATCTGCGTAAACGGCGAGCCTCTGCAGCTGGCGCAGGATATGAGCGTGAGCGAGTTTTTGCGCTCGCGCGGACACGATCTGCGCTTCGTGGCGCTCGAGCGCGACGGCGAAATTTTAAAAAAAGAGGCGTGGGAGCGCACGCAGATCTCAAGCGGCAAAAAATATGAGATCGTCGAGTTCGTAGGCGGCGGCTAAGGTCGGAGCTTCGGGTTATGTTAAATTACGGCAGCCTAGGTTTAAATCTGCGCGAAGGTCACTAAGGAAGCCGTTAAATTTTAAGCGGCATGGCGACACAGCGGCTGGGGCTTAAAATTTGCGCGCGCGTCGTTAAAATTTTAAGCGATACGGCGGCGCAGGGACATAGCGTGTTTGGGATTTTTAAATTTATGAGGAAGCCGCGGCGACCGAATGCAGGAGTTTTAAAATTCGCTCCGCGGCGATAGAGTTTAAATTTTTATTGTGGTAATGGAACGCTAATTTGCGTTGCCAGCTGCGGTGGCATGATATGGGCTTTAAAACCGCATCGGCGCCGTAGGCTTGAGCGCGGGAGCATTAAAATTTACGCCGAAGTTGCGGGGTCTGGGCGCGGGGTTTTAAAATTTACCCCGAGATCTCTGCCGCTATGTACGCTACGACGTATGTTGCTGCGTGCCGCTTTTTCGTCGGTTCGGTTCGGCTTGAAATTTTAAATTTAGCTGCAGCATGGATTTATTCGTGCGTTTAAGCTTTTAAATTCGGCGGATCGCTCTAGCGCTTCGCGGCTTTAAATTTAACCGATAAGTTGGGTTAATGCGCTAAAATTTAACGGATTTAGTGTGCATTGCGCTGCCGTACGGGACCTCTACGACGCGCCGTATTAGCTGAATACAATGCGCGCAGTAGGCTTGAAACATGACGCGTTAAAGCAAGATGAAATTTTTAGATCAAAATCGCGTGCGATGCGCCAGGTACGTCCGCTTGCGCCGTAATTCACGCGAGCGTTTGCGCGGTGCGTAGTAGCCGCGCAGATTTCTGCCGCAACCGCGCCGCAATACCGCATCAATGCGCGCTATGTTCGCGCAGATGCAAGGCGCCGCGCGCTTAAATTTGCGCGATAAATTTAAACGGCAAAAAGATAAAATTTAGGATCAAAATGCAGATAAAATTAAACGGCAAAGCTTACGAAACAGCCGCGAGCGATCTTGACGGGCTGAAGCGCGAGGTTAAATTTAGCGGCGAGATCGCCGTGATAAACGGCTATGCGAGCACGCAGAACTGCGAGCTAAAGGCGGGCGATGAGCTCTTTTTGCTTGCCCGCGGAGCGGAGCTGGCGCCTCAGGAGCTTCGCGAGCTGATGCTTGCTCGCAACGCTCCTTCAGTAAACGAGGCGCTGCAAGGCTCGCGCGTGGCGATCTGCGGGCTCGGCGGGCTCGGCTCCAACGTCGCGATCCTGCTTGCGCGCGCAGGCGTGGGCGAGCTCTTTTTGATCGACTTTGACGTCGTCGAACCGACCAACCTCAACCGCCAGCAGTACGAGATCGGTGATCTCTACAAGCCCAAAACGGCCGCTCTGCGCGAAAAAATCGCGCGCATAAACCCGTTCGTGCGCGTGCAAACCTTAAACGAGCGGCTTACCGCGCAAAACGTAGCCGAAATTTTAAAAAACGAGCGTATAATTTGCGAGTGCTTCGACGACGCGGCGGCGAAGGCGATGATTTTCGACGCGCTCAGCGGCACAGATCGCTTTTTGATCTGCGCTAGCGGCATGGCGGGCAGCGGCGACGCCAACGAGATCCGCACGACGCGGCTCGGCAAAAACGTCTTCGTCTGCGGTGACCGCAAAAGCGCCGCGGCTCAGGGCGTGGGGCTGCTCGCGCCGCGCGTGGCGATCTGCGCCGCACATCAGGCAAACGTCGCGCTTAGACTGATTTTGGGCGAGGAGGGCTAAGCCTGGCCGCCCATCGCGCGTCTGCATTTCTAAATTTACGTGCCTTTGTGCATTGCCGCTAAATTTAGCTTTGCGCGATTATTTTTGAGAAGCGGCGAGCGTTTCGGCGGGTATACGGCGCGCGTTTTTAAAACGGCGTAAAATTTACTGCGCGCTGTGCAAATTTGGCCGCGAAATTTAGCCGTGAGATCTAAATTTAAACGACGAAATTTAAACCATTTGTCGTGCGCAGCTCGCGTGTAAGTAGAATTTTAAAATTTATTCGGCGCGAGCGAGCTGCTTTTGAACGTAGGATTTAAAATTCCGCG
>ERZ773009.268-NODE-268-length-37391-cov-3.650552_pt1 | contig 37391 bp, 32 predicted proteins | sample MGYA00580663_ERZ773009 | MGnify/ENA primary metagenome ERZ773009 (study PRJEB29015, sample SAMEA2737969) | human oral metagenome | biome: human oral; feature: human-associated habitat; material: dental | place: China | collected 2026 ... | reverse complement strand
TTTTGAATGCCGATTGGCTGGAGAGCAAGTGCATATAGTGGCACCTGATGAGATTAAAGCTCTGCAATGGTTCCCACTGAATGAAATACCCGAAGAGCAGATAGGTTTTGTGTCGGTGAGAACCGTTATTCAACAACTAAAAGCAGGAGAACTTTAATAAGGACGAGAAATGAACAGTATCAATCATTATAGGGAAGAATTTTTAGCTCATCTAAAAACTTCAGTAGCAGTAAAAGAACCGCGAAATCTATACGAACCTATAGATTATATATTGCAATTAGGTGGAAAACGTTTGCGCCCTGTGCTGACACTTATAGCAACAGACCTCTTTGGAGGCGATTACCGCAAAGCACTTCCGGCAGCTGCTGCGGTAGAAGTGTTTCACAATTTTTCGCTTGTACACGATGATATAATGGACAATGCTTCTCTGAGGCGAGGAAAGGCTACTGTACACCAAAAATGGAATAGCAATATAGCTATACTTTCAGGCGATGCGATGCTGATTTGTGCTTACCGTTTATTAGAAAGTTACCCTCCTGACGCTTTTGCAGCTCTTGCTAAACTGTTTTCTAAAACAGCTTTAGAAGTGTGTGAAGGACAACAATGGGATATGGATTTTGAAACCCAAGCCCAAGTGAGTATACCCCAATACCTGCAAATGATACGTTATAAAACAGCGGTATTAGTAGGAGCTGCCTTGCAGATGGGAGCTATTATAGCAGGAGCTTCTGTTGAAAATCAGCGCCTTATATATGATTTTGGGGTGACTATAGGGCTTGCTTTTCAGCTGCAAGATGATTATTTAGATACTTTTGGTGATGAGGCTTTTGGTAAAAAAATAGGAGGAGATATACTTGAAAACAAAAAAACAATACTCTATTTAAAAGCTTTAGACTTAGCTGATGAGGCACAACGCAACACATTGATAGCACAATATACTACCTCAGAAGAAAATGATGCAAAAATAGCTATAGTGACCCAACTATTTAGGCAAACAGGAGCTGCTGAGGCTGTGAGAGACGAGATAACACGCACTACTGATGAAGCTCTTAACCTATTGGAGCACATAACTATAAGTGATGAAAACCGCGCTTATTTGAAGCAGTTTGCTTTAGAATTGATGAATAGGAAGGTGTAAAAAAATGTGAGATATTCTCTTGTTAATTATTTATTATTTCGTACTTTTGCACCCTAATATTTAAAGTGAAAATATAAATGTTTAAATGGGTAAAAGCGAGCTTTTGGAATGCAGTAGCTGGCTTAATATTGCGAAATAGAATCACATTTTTAATCATAATAGCCTTAATTACAGGTTTTTTGGCATTGCAGTGGAAAAATATTCGCTTTACATTTACTGAAGCGAATATGTTGCCTGATGACCACCCTGTGAATGTGGAGTACAAGCGATTCCTGTCTAAATTTGGAGAGGAAGGCAATTTGATATTATTGGCTATTGATGATGATAAAATTTATACTCCAAAGATATTAAATGAGTGGATACAACTCAGTAATGAACTTAAGAAATACAAGCAGATAGATGCGGTTATTTCGATTAACAATCTGCCCATATTAGTTAAAGATACTGCTCAACAAAGCTTAGTAACTCATAAACTTATAGAAGGAGAGGTTAAAAACCAAGCACAGGCAGACAGCATAAGACAAGTACTTATAGAGAAACTGCCATTTTACGAAGGACTTATTTATAATGCTAAGAGCAAAACACTGCAGACAGCGGTGTATATGAATAAGAAAATTGTAAATACTAAAGCACGTAAAGACTTCATTCTTAATGACTTTATTCCGATAGTCGAAAAATTTGAGCAACGTACAGGACTAAAGGTACACACCTCAGGGATGCCATATATACGCACCCTAAGTGCCCAAAATATAATGGACGAGATAGGGCTTTTTATAGCAGCTGCCCTGATTTCTACCTCTCTTATATTCTTCTTTTTCTTCCGTTCCTTTAGGGCAATGTTTATCTCTATGGGGGTAGTGTCAGTAGCAGTGATGTGGGTGTTTGGCTTTTTGGGGCTTTTTGACTATGAAATCACTATATTAACCGGACTTATACCGCCCTTGGTGATAGTAATAGGAATACCCAACTGCGTATTCCTCATCAATAAATATCAACAAGAAATTAGCAAACACGGTAACCAAGCTAAATCGCTTATTAGAGTGATTAGAAATGTAGGCAATGTTACGCTATTGACAAACCTGACTACAGCTATCGGTTTTGCTACCTTTATTTTTACAGAAAGTACTTTGCTCAAGCAGTTTGGTATTATAGCCTCTATCAATGTGCTTTCTATATTTCTGATTTCACTACTGCTGATACCTATTATCTACAGTTATATGAGCATTCCTAAAGAAAAACACTTGCGCCATTTGTCTCGCAACTGGATAGGAGGGCTTATAAAATTTATCGAAAATACCGTAAAACATCATCGTATAGCCGTTTTTACCACTGCTTTGGTACTCTTGATACTCAGTATTATAGGTATTTATAAGATAAAAATATCGGGTAGCTTGATAGAAGACATGCCTAAATCGGCGGCTTTCTTTGATGATATAAGCTATTTTGAGAAGAATTTCGGGGGTATTATGCCTTTAGAAATAACTGTAGATACTAAACAAAAGAACGGAGTAACCAAACTTGCCACCTTAAAACGCATAGATGAGCTTTGTGCGCATATAGAAGAGATACCAGAAATTTCAAAACCTCTATCAGTAGTGAATTTGGTGAAGTATGCTAAACAGGCATACTACAATGGTAATCCGAAATACTACAGTCTGCCCACTACGCAAGAACAGAATTTTATTCTTTCGTACATTAAAAATTCAAAAGGCAATGCGAGTATGCTATCAGCCTATGTAGATAGTACCGCCCAAACCGCGCGTATTACTACTTTTATGAAAGATATAGGTACTGAGAAAATGCAACAGATAGAAGAGAATATCTATGCTAAAGCCCAAAAACTTTTCCCCAGCGATAAATATGAGCTAAAAATAACAGGTAAAGCCTATTTGTTTACTAAGGGGACGAGCTATTTGGCAACCAACCTAATCTGGTCGCTTGCCTTGGCAATAGTGCTTATTGCACTTATAATGGCCTATATGTTCCGCTCAGTGAAGATGATTATCATTTCGCTTATACCTAACCTTTTGCCACTGCTTATCACAGCAGGGCTAATGGGGTATTTGGGCATACCACTTAAGCCATCAACTATATTAGTATTTAGTATAGCCTTTGGTATTTCGGTAGACGATACCATACACTTCTTAGCTAAATATCGCTTAGAGCTCGTAGCCCGCAATTGGAAGATAAGCAAATCGGTGTATGCAGCCCTAAGAGAGACAGGGGTAAGTATGTTTTATACCTCTATCGTGTTGCTTTGTGGTTTCTCAGTATTTCTGCTTTCAAGTTTTGGAGGCACTAAAGCCTTAGGAGGGCTTATCTCGGCTACGCTACTCTTTGCTATGATGACGAACCTATTGCTTTTGCCGAGTTTATTACTATCATTAGAGCGACATATTTCAAATAAAGAAACTTTTAAAGAACCTCAAATAGAGATTTTCCCCAAAGAAGAAGAAAATTAGTTAATTTGTCAATCGGCAAATTAGTCATAAAAGTAAAAATAATCATTATGGAAAATAAAAAACATATCGTAATAGTAGGGGGTGGTTTTGCAGGATTAGAGCTTGTGAAAGAGCTAAACCGCTCAGGTAAATATCATATTACTTTGGTGGATATGAACAACTATAACTTCTTTCCACCTCTTTTATACCAATTAGCGGCAGGCTTTATGGAGCCATCATCTATATCTTATCCTTTTCGCCGTTTGTTGCGCAAATATAAGAACGCACGCTTCAGAATGGCTTCTTTGCAAGAAGTAATACCTGCAGAAAACAAACTTATACTAAGCAATGGAGAACTTTCGTACGACATTTTAGTAATGGCTACAGGAGCAGAATCAAACTTTTTTGGTAATAAAGAAGTAGAAGAGAAAGCAATGCCAATGAAAACAGTAGGCGATGCTCTGATGCTTAGAAACTTAGTTTATACCCGATTAGAACGTGCTACCCGTACGCAAGATAAAGAACAACGCCGTAAATTGCTATCATTTGCCATAGCAGGGGCAGGGCCTACAGGAGTAGAGCTATCAGGAATTTTTGCGGAAATGAAGCAAAATATTATGCGTAAAGACTATCCAGAGCTTACCTATGATGATTTGGGCGATATTTATCTGATAGACGGACAAAAGACAGTGCTTACACCAATGTCAAAAAAAGCGCAAGAATATACTGAAAAAAGTTTATTGAAAAAGGGGGTAAAGCTAAAATTGGGTGTTTTTGTAACGAGCTTTGCTAATGATGAAGTACACTTATCAGATGGTACTACTTTAGAAGCTCGTAACTTGATATGGGCAGCGGGTGTTTCGGCTAAAAACTTCAAAGGAATAGACGAAAAAGAGCATTTGGGCAGAGGTAAACGTATGAAAACTGATGCTTATAACAAAATGGAAGGATTTGATAATATCTACGCTATTGGAGACGCCTCGATTATGACCGCAGATCCTAACTACCCAGAAGGACACCCTCAGTTAGCACAAGTAGCAATACAACAAGCCGCTAATTTAGGTAAAAATTTTAATAATGATTTTAGAAATCCACAGCCTTTTAGCTATGTAGATAAAGGCTCTATGGCCATCATAGGACGCAATCAAGCAGTAGCAGACCTACCTAAGCATATATTTATAAAGGGATTTTTTGCGTGGGCTATTTGGGCGTTTATACATATAATGTCGCTTGTGAATTTCCGCAATAAGATGAGAGCCCTATACAACTGGATAGGCTACTATATAAGCAAAGACCAGTCGTACCGAATGGTGCTACGCCCTAATGAAAAAGCAAAAGGATGATACCCACAGCAGCCAAACGATGGAAACAACAAATACAATATGAGCTACAAGGAGAAGACTATCAGAGCTTGATTTACACCACAGAGGAAGAAATAAGCATATTGCCTTTCTATACTGCTGAGAATGTGAAAAGAAGTTTTAACGTAACCACAGATACTCAAGCTGCTATATCATTATTTGTATCGGATAAAGAGCAGACCCTAAAGCGTATCGCTTTTTGGCAAGCTAAAAATATAGGTTTTTTCTTGCTTACTCTGCATAAACAATTGAAAAAAGAAGAAGTTAGGAGTTGGTTGCCTACAACTTCGCTATTTGTATTTGCTGATGAAGTGATAGATACAACACTTTACCAAAATGCAGGTGCAACGATGGCACAACAGATAGCTTTGACAATAGCTGAGCTGAAAGAACAGCCAACAATATTGCCCTCTATCTGTGTGAAAATGGCTATAAGTGAGGCTTTTCTGCTGGAAATAGCTAAGCTTAGAGCCCTTCGCTGGCTACTGAATGAGACTTTTACTACTCATACTTTTCAACTGATAAGTGAAGTGTCAAACAGGGGATTATCACTACTGAAAACGCTTCATAATGAGCAATATGTGCAGTTGGCATACGAGGCGGCTATATTAGGAGGAAGTGACTATCTACTACCTAAAAATCCCCTTTTCTTTAAGAAGAGCAACTTAAATAGTGAAAAGACACAAATAGCACTCATTAGTTCCCTTTGTTCCACACGCAAAGCCTCTTTGCTAAATGACCTATATACAATTGAGGCACTCAGTTATGAGATGTACAAAAAGGCACAGAGCTTTATTAGCTATATAGAAAAAGAAGGGGGAATACAAATGATGAAGCAGCAGCGTATATTACAAAAGTGGATAATAGTTAAGGCACACGAAGCACAAAAGCGTTTTGATAAGCAATGTGAGGCTTTTTTAGAGGCAAATAGGGGAAAGATAGAATGGTATCAGAAAGAAGAATGGGAACTTTATCCATTTAGTAAGAAAAGTGCTGACAGAGGAACCCTTATGCCTAAGCGCTTGTGGGAACCATTTGAGATAAAACAAAGACAACAATGGCAGAAAAAGACGAATCAATAGCAGGATTTCCTCCTTATGAGCGCGGTTATCACGCTATGGGGCATTTACGACATACGCCTTCCTTGCGCACCGTAGTATGGGCTGCAAATAAGGAAATAGAAACCTCAGCTAATGAAGTGCTTTTTACTAATATAGAGGCTTTTGAGTTGGCTTCATTGCCTTGTAAATCAATTGTTGTTAGTGATATGCATCTATTACCTACTATAGTGAAACTTACTGATATACAATATATTTATCTTGCAGCAGAAAGATTATTAGAAAAGGAAGCCCAGCAGCTGTTATACACCCATTTTACTTTTAGTGACCAATGGCGTATATTATTGCACTTTCAGCAAGATGTATTTGAGAGTATGGCACAGCTACGCAGCCTAAGAGCTATTTCGGCGCATTTAGGAATTCTTCAACAGAAAGAAATAAAAATACCTATCACTTGCTGGGTTCATAATATTTCAGAAAAACTTTACGCTCTTGCTGCACAAGCTGATGATTTAGTCTGTGATACCTATCAGCCGACCCTCACTAATGATTGGTTGATAGCCAATAGCTTAATAAGCAAGACGATACTTTAGTATTGAAAAAAAACATTATTTCTTTGTATTTATCATTACCTTTTGTATCTTTGTAGCAAATTTAAGCCTTCATAACTAAATGAAATTATATCTTTTTGTCATATTTTGTATGATTTGCAGCCTTCTATCAGCACAAGAACCTGCTGTAAAGCAAGACCTAAAAGTAGGCTTGGTACTCAGTGGGGGAGGGGCTAAAGGTTTGGCACATATAGGAGTACTAAAGGTATTAGAGGAAGCAGGCATACGCATAGACTACATAGGAGGTACTAGTATGGGGGCAATGGTAGGAGCTATGTATGCCGCAGGCTATTCGGCTAATGAGTTAGACTCTATTTTTAGGAGTTTAGACTTTGATAAACTTTTGCAAGACAAAATATCACGCCGTTCGAAATCACTTCACGAGCGGTATCTTTACGACCGATATGCGGTGGCATTGCCTTTCAATAACTTCAAAGTAGGTTTGCCTCGTGCAGTATCTAAAGGACAAAGTATTTATAATGAGTTTGTAAAGCTACTTTACCCTGTAAATGAAATATATGATTTTTCGCAGTTACCTATTCCTTTTCTTTGTGTAGCTACTGATATAGAGACAGGGAAGGGAGTAGTGCTCGAAAACGGATTTTTGCCACAAGCTATTAAAGCTAGTGGTTCTTTTCCTTCATTGTTTGATTTGGTAGAAATAGATGGTAAGCTACTCACAGACGGGGGAATAGCGGATAATTACCCTATAGATGAGATAAAGAAAAAAGGAGTAGATATTATTATAGGGGTAGATGTGCAAAGTCCGTTAGCAAAACGTGAGGAAATAAATTCGGTGTTGAGTATTTTTTCACAGATAACAACTTTTCCGATGACGGATAATATGCCCAGAAAAATAAAGGAGACGGATATTTATATAAAGCCTAATATAGAGGGGTTTAATATTATTTCTTTTGATAAAGGAGAAGAAATTATCAATAATGGACGAATAGCAGCATCACTTTTCTTACCGCGCCTAAAAGAGATAGCAGCCCATCAAAAACACGAAGAGAAACGCGAACCTATACAAAAAATAGATTCTTTTTATCTGAAAGAAGTACACTTTCACGGCAATGACCACTTTTCGAGAAGTTACTTACGCGGTAAGATGCATCTGAAGTATTTAGACCGCAAGATTTCATTCGATGAGCTAAACGATGGATTAGATAACCTAATGGCTACTAACAACTTTCATTCTGTTAGTCACCAACTTAGACATACTGATCAGGGAGAATACATAGATTTCTTTATAAAAGAAAGCCCTCAGCGCACCTATCTAAAATTTGGCGTACATTATGACAATTTGCTAAAAACGGGCTTTTTAATGAACTATACCCGTAATTACTTCTTACAAAGTAGTGATTTCTTATCTTTAGATCTTATAGTAGGCGATAATAGTCGTTATCAGTTTGATTATTTTGTAGATAAAGGTTTTTATATTAGCTATGGGGTTCGCTCAAGGTTTATGCAGTTTGAACGTAAACTAAACGCACATAGACTCTCTAATTATCGTATAGAAGGCTCTGAATTAAACCGTATGGACGTAGAAGCATACGACCTTGTAAATCAGGTGTATTTGCAAACATTATTGGGGAATGGTTTTGTTTTTGGCTTAGGGGCAGAGCACCGCAAAATACGATTTGATGCTGAGCAAGTATATGGGTTGAGTACTGTAGTTTCTTATGCTGAAAATACCCATTTTGGCAGTCTTTACTCTTATATAAAATACGATAGCTTAGATAATACATTCTTCCCTACTCGTGGAGTATATTTTAGTTCGCAATTCAATCTGTATGCTTTTGCTTCAGATATGCCTAATTTTAACAAATTTACTACAGGCAAGACAGAGTTATCATTTGCCTTTCCGCTCTTTTATAAAACAGCTGCTCGGGTGAATCTAGAAGGAGGAGTAACAATAGGAGGTACTAATGTGTATTCGCTTGACTTCTTCTTAGGAGGGAATAACAAGAATGTCTTTGGTAACTATTCATCTTTTTATGGTTATGACTTTTTGAGTTTTGGGGCTAAGAATTACCTAAAATCAGAGTTTGTAGTAGATATAGAGCCTTTTAAAAAACAACACATATTGTTATTAGCTAATTTAGCTAAAGTAGATAATAACCTATTTGAGAGTTTCCAATGGCATAAATATCCCAATTATTCGGGCTATGGTATAGGCTACAGTATTGATAGTTTCTTAGGCCCTGTGGAACTAAAATGTACTTATTCGCCCGAAGTGAAGCAAGCCGTATGGTTGTTTAATATAGGTTATTGGTTTTAGTACGAGTTGTATGTGTAGTGAATAAGGATAAGATTTAAAAAAATAATTAATACCAAATGTAATGAAAATAACAGAGTTAGAACCAAAACAATTGTGGGCGAACTTTGCGAGTTTGAACGCAGTGCCACGCCCCTCGAAGAAAGAAGAAAAAGTCATCGCTTTTATGGTGGCTTTTGGTAAAAGTTTAGGTCTTGATACTTATCAGGACGAAACAGGTAATGTCATCATTAAAAAACCTGCTTCAGCAGGTATGGAAAACCGCAAAACAGTAGTGCTACAATCGCACCTTGATATGGTGCACCAAAAAAATAATGATACCGTATTTGACTTTAGTACAGAGGGTATCAAAATGTTAGTAGATGGTGATTGGGTGCGTGCCGAAGGTACTACCCTAGGAGCAGATAATGGTATAGGTGTAGCGAGCATTATGGCTATCTTGCAAAGCAAAGACATTGCGCACCCTGCTATAGAAGCTCTTTTTACTATTGATGAGGAAACAGGTATGACTGGCGCTAAAGGTCTGAAAGGAGGCTTACTGTCAGGAGCTTACTTGCTGAACTTAGATACTGAAGAAGATGACGAGATAGATATAGGATGCGCAGGTGGGGTTGATGTATCAGCCTTCAGAGAGTATGATACTATACCTACTCCTACAGAAGCTGTAGCTTATACCTTATCAGTCAAAGGACTACACGGAGGGCATAGTGGTATGGACATTCACAAAGGCTATGCCAATGCTAATAAATTGATGAACAGACTGTTATTTACTTGTTCAGAGAAGTTTGACCTACATATAGCAGAGATAAATGGCGGTGGGCTTAGGAATGCTATCCCGCGAGAGAGTGTAGCGATTATCACTGTAGATAAAAACGAAAAAGAAGCCTTCGAGAAAGAAATAGCACAACTTACTCGCGATTTACAACACGAATATGCAGTTACTGAACCTACTCTTAATGTATTGCTTTCACCTACAGTTCTACCAGAAAGAGTAATGGAAATAGAAGAACAAGAAGATGTGCTAAGAGCTATTTATGCAGCCTTCAATGGGGTGTATAAAATGAGTCAAAGTATTGCAGATCTTGTGGAAACAAGCAATAACATAGCAAGAGTTGAGCTAAAGAATGGTGAGATAAATGTTTACTGCCTCACTCGCTCGGCTTCAGAGACTTCTAAATATGACTTAGCAGATACTATTAGAGCCGCATTTGAGTTAGCAGGTTTTGAAGTAGAGTATACAGGTAGCTACCCTGGTTGGGAACCTAAAGTAGATGCTGAGATACTCAAAATAGTAAAAGAGCAATACGAAACCCTTTTTGGCGAAACTCCACAAGTAGTAGCTTGCCACGCAGGTTTAGAATGTGGTATACTTGGTACTAATTATCCTACTATGGAGATGGTAAGTTTTGGTCCTACTATTAAAGGAGCACACTCACCTGCTGAAAGAGTAAATATAGCATCAGTACAGAAATTCTGGAAATTCTTATTATCAATACTGAAGAATATCCCTGCTAAATAATTGGTTATAAGCTTTTTATTTGGAAATAACTGCCTGAGAAGTAGTATACTTATAGCTTCTCAGGCAGTTTTTTATTTTGATATTAGGAAACTTTTTTTGTTTATTAAGTTTTTTATGCTACCTTTGCACCCGATTTACAAAGAATAACAAATGGACTTAATTAAACTTTCTATCAAGCGCCCTAGTGTGCTGATTGTAATGCTTTCCTTATTATTATTAGGAGGCTTTTATTCTTATAAACTATTGAACTACGAACTTATCCCTAAGTTTGAAGTGAATGTGGTAACTATCTCTACTATTTATCCTGGTGCCTCACCTTCTGAAATTGAGAGTACAGTTACTAAAAAGATTGAAGATGGGGTATCTGCCTTAGAGAATATCAAGAAGATACAGTCGTATTCATATGAGAGTCTTTCAGTGGTGGTAGTACAGCTTACCAATGATGCCAATGTAGATAACACCCTCAATGAGGCACAGCGAAAGATTAACGCTATCCGAGCTAATTTGCCTACCGATGCTAAAGAACCTTCACTTAGCAAATTCTCTCTTTCTGATTTGCCTATCGTTTCTATTGGGGTAACTTCTAAACTCTCTTCTCAAGAGCTTTACGATTTAGTAGATAAGAAGATACAACCTGAACTTTCGCGTGTACCAGGGGTTGCACAAGTGAATATCATTGGGGGGCGTAAGCGTGAAATACGTGTGAATGTAGACGCTAAAAAATTAGAAGGTTATGGACTTTCTATAGGGCAAGTACAACAGCTCATTGCAGCTTCTAATATGGAAATTCCTGCGGGTAAAATTAAAACGCGTGAAAATAGTACCTCTATACGTTTGTTAGGTAAAATTCAAGATGTAGAGCAGCTGCGTAATCTTACCTTAGCTTCACAAAATGGAGTAGAGATACGACTTTCAGATGTTGCCGATGTGCAAGATACTGAAGAAGAGGCTGAAAAAATAGCTCGTATAGACCAAGAAAATACGCTCTTGTTGCAAGTGCTTAAACAGACTGATGCCAATGCGGTATCGGTAAGCGAGTTGGTACGCAAGAAAATGGAACAAATAGAGCAGACTTATAAAAATGAAGGTGTAAAGATGTTATTGGCAGAAGATACCAGTGAGTTTACCCTACACGCTGCCAATTCAGTGATGTTCGACCTAGTCTTAGCTATTGTCTTGGTGGCTGTTGTGATGTTCTTCTTCTTGCACAGTTTGCGCAACGCTCTTATCGTAATGGTGTCTATTCCTACCTCACTTATTGCTGCCTTTATAGGTATGTATTTCTTCGGCTTTACCCTCAACCTGATGAGCTTAGTAGCTCTTTCGTTGGTGGTAGGTATCTTGGTCGATGATGCTATTGTGGTCTTAGAGAATATACACCGCCATATGGAAATGGGCAAAAACAAGGTACGTGCAGCCTTCGATGGTTCAAAAGAAATCGTACTAACGGTTATGGCGATTACTTTAGTGATTGTGGTGGTATTCGTCCCTATTTCTATCGGTAACTCTATAGTAGTGAATATTGTCCGCGAGTTCTGTATGACGGTGGCTATTGCTACAATGCTTTCGTTGCTAATGTCGTTTACAGTAGTGCCTTGGTTGTACTCACGCCTTGGTAAGTTAGAGCATGCTAATCCTAATTCGGTATTAGGAAAGATAGCTATAGGTTTTGAGAGTTATCTCAAACGCTTTACGCAGTTTTTCTCTGACTTATTGGTATGGGTATTTGCTAACAAATGGAAAACGATTATTTTGGTATTCTTCCTCTTTATAGGCTCTTGTTCTCTTATTCCTACAGGCTTTATAGGGGCTGAATTTATGCCTAATATGGATAGAGGGAAGTTTTTAGTACAGTTTGAGCTCAATAAAGATGCTTCCTTAGAGCAGACTAACTTTATAACACAAAAAGCTGAAAATTATCTGCGCAATCTAAAAGTAAAGGGTACCAATAAACCTTTGGTAGAAAGTATGATTACTACTGTAGGGCAGTCTACTAGTGGTATGGGTGCTACACAAGCTACCGCTTATAAGTCAGAAATACAGCTTACCCTTATAGATAAGAAAGAACGTAGCGAATCTACTAACGTGATAGCCGCTAAGCTAAAACGAGAACTCAGTCAGTATTTAGTAGATGCTAAAGTGAAGACAGTGCCTGTCGGAATGATGGGAGCTGAACAAGCACCTATTGCTTTGGTGGTTACCTCTGATAATGTAGAAGTTGCCCAACAGTATGCTGAAAAGGCTGCCGGATTGCTTAAAACTATTGACGGAGCTACAGAGATAAAACTTACTTCAGAAGCGGGTAACCCTGAAATAAACGTGGAGTTAGACCGCGACAAGATGACCCTATTAGGGCTAAATGTAGCTACGGTAGGTACTACTATGCGTACTGCGTTTAATGGTAATGACGACAGTAAGTTCCGCACAGGAGATTCAGAATACAATATTAATATAGTGTTTGAAGAAGGTAGCCGTCAGTCTATAGACGATATAGAAAATATGACCTTTATCAACGCTATGGGTCAACAGATAAAACTCTCGCAATTTGCTACTATCAATTATGCATCAGGCCCTACGCAGTTAGAGCGTTATGATAAGTCACCTTCTGTAACGGTGCAAGCACAAACCGTAGGTCGCCCTACAGGTACCGTAGTATCAGAATGGAAAACAAAACTCGAAACCCTACAGAAACCAGCTAATGTACATTTCACTTTCTCTGGCGACCAAGAGATGCAAGACGAAGGATTTGGTACCATATTCGTATCATTATTTGCGGCTATCTTATTAGTATATATGGTGATGGTAGTGCTGTACGACAGTTTCTCACGTCCATTTGTGGTGTTATTCTCTATCCCACTATCGTTTATTGGGGCACTGATAGCTTTAGCCTTAGCCAATATGTCGCTCAATATCTTTACGCTTCTGGGTATGATTATGCTTATCGGGTTGGTAGCTAAAAACGCAATTATGTTGGTGGATTTTGCCAACCACCGCAAGCAGGAAGGAGAAGATACAGTAACCGCATTAATACAGGCAAACCACGCCCGTTTACGCCCTATCTTGATGACGACTATTGCGATGGTAGCAGGTATGATTCCGCTTGCTATTGCTAATGGAGCAGGTGCCGAAGTGAACAAAGGTTTGGCAATTGTAATCATCGGCGGACTTCTATCCTCTCTATTCCTTACACTTATTGTAGTACCTTTAGTGTATTTGATTTTCGACAATATAGGCAAACGCTTTGGTAAAGGTGTTAAAACCGACTACGAAAAGTTAATGATTGCCGATTACGAACACAAAGATATCAAAGGCGAACACGAAATATAATAAGCCAATTAGCAGATAAGCAAATGAGCCAATTAGTAATTCTCACATTTACTAATTGGCTCATTTTTTATTACTAATCAACAAATCGCCTAATTGGCTAATTTCTTAATCGTCTCTTCATTGTCTATAGGAGTATTGTTATATTCTAAAGTCCAACCTACGGCACGAGTAGCAAAAATAAGAGTAGAGAGTTCAGAGATAAGTCGGTCTTGAGCATTACTCTTTAGGCTAGAAGCAGCTATTTTCTTTTCGAGTACTTCATTTACTTTCTTCTCTATTTTAGGTACATCTTCCGCCTTAAAAGGGTTTATTTGGCTTTGAGTGATGTCGTAATACTTCATCTTAGGATAAATCTTCACCTCAGCTTCTGGCAATGATTTTATAATCACTTTTCGCTGTTCCTCATTTACTTCAAAAACTATCTTATGTAGGTCATAGCCTACCGTTACATCGGCATTTACGATGGTTAAGATGCGTTTGTCAAACGAAAACCAATCCATAAAGTATTTTTGAGTATCTACGTATGAGAGAACTTCAGTGAAGTGTCCTTCCGTTACTACCAACTTACTTACATTGGCTATTTGCGTTTGTATAAGTGCCGAATCAGCTTCCAAACGCGCTTCTTCTTCTTTTTTCTCCTTGAAAAAATAAACTACTAACAGCACCACCGCTGCCGTAGCCATTCCTAATAAAAATCTCTTCATTGTTTTATGTTTATTGATGTAGAGCAATGCTTTTTTTGCCTAATAAATCCTTAGGCAAAACTTATGCCAAAAATCATTGTAAGTCAGTTTGTTATAAGCAAAAAATAAAATTATCCAAAGAAATAAATTGCCATTTTTTACAAAAATCCAAAGAAATAATGATTATAGGTTAAGTTTTTAATTATGAAGCTGTTTAAACTTTTTCCTATAATAAAATAAAAGTTCCCGAAAATTAGTAATTTTGTGTTTGAGAAAAAAATAACACCAAAATTCAGGAACTTTGGGCAAAGATACAATAAATAATTGGATTATTCCCTTTTTAAGTGTAGGAAAAAGAGGATTTAAAAGTAATTTTGATTTGGCTACAATATTTTTATTGATTCTCAAGAGGTTAAAAACAGGGGTGCAATGGAGAGAACTTCCAATTGAGGTCTATTTTGAAAAAGGAGAAATCTCTTGGCAAAATGTCTATTACTACTTCAACAAATGGAGTAAAGACGGTAGCTTTCAGCGAATATGGTTAAATCTATTAAGCAAGAAGAAAAGAAAATTAGATATGTCTTGCGTTCAATTGGATGGTAGTCATACACGTTGTCGGCAAAAAGGAGAATCTACAGGCTATCAAGCAAGAAAAAAATCCGTAACCACAAATAGCATTTTTTTGTGTGATAATAAAGGGCAAATGATAGCAATGGGGAGTCCTAAAGCTGGAAATCACAATGACTTATATGAAATAGAAGAAGTACTAAAAGAAATCTTAGCTTTATTAGAAGAAGCAGGAATAGAACACAAAGGTCTATTTCTCAATGCTGATGCAGGATTTGATAGCAAATCTCTTAGAGAGTTTTTAGAAAGCAAAGAAATTATAGCAAATATTAAACCTAATCCCCGAAATGGAGAGCAACCAGATGTTTATTTTGATGAAGAATTGTACAAAAATAGGTTTAAAATTGAACAAGCAAATGGTTGGCTTGACGGATATAAAGGTTTGATAATGAGATACGAGTATCTTGATGTAACTTGGATTGGAATGCTTTTATTAGGGTTTATCTCCAAGTTCCTAAAAAAAGTTTAAACACGTTTATTGATAAAATAGGGAGAGAGGTTATTCCTACAAGATATTTTGATGCAAAAAGTTTCTCAGGAGGAGTAGCTTTAGTTCGCCCCACTAAACTTGATAGATGGTTTGAAATAAACAAGAAAGGTGAGTGTGCAGAGTTTTGTGATGAAGACCCAGCAGGACACCCCATAGCCAAATAATTTTTAAAAATATAACAAAGATGAAAAATATATTACTTTACACTCTATTACTAACTGCTACCCTAACCTATGCGCAAGGTCTGCTACCTGAAGAAAAGGTAAAAAAAGAGCCGTCTGCCCAGCCTGTGCAACAAACAAAGAAGTATGACTGGAAAGATGAATATTATGAAGGATTAGCAATGGTAAAATTGGATAAAAAATATGGTTTTATAGATAAAACAGGTAAAGAAGTGATTCCTATAAAGTATGATTATGATGTTTGGGATTTTTCAGAAGGATTAGCAAAGGTTAGCCTAAATAACAAATGGGGTTTTATAGATAAAACAGGTAAAGAAGTGATTCCTATAAAGTATGATGATGCTGAAAGTCCTTCAGAAGGATTAGCTAAAGTAAAATTGAATGATAAATATGGCTTTATAGATAAAACAGGCAAAGAAGTGATTCCTATAAAGTATGATTATGCAGAAGGATTTTCAGAAGAAGGATTAGCACAAGTAAAGCTAAATAACAAATGGTTCTATATAAACCAAAAAGGAGAATGTGTGAAAGACTGTAATAATGCCCCTGCCGACCACCCCATAGCCAAATAACTTTTAAAAAATATTACAAATATGAAAAACATATTACTTTACACTCTATTACTAACTGCATAGCTGATATAGAAGCATACGATTTGAAAATACAAGATGCTACTTTTGACAACTCATCAATACTAAAAGCTAAATTGTATATTAACGGCACTATACAAGGCAAATCTAATGGCTTTTTCGAATTGCGATACAAAGGAAATGCTATTAGCCGTATAGACCCCAGCCCAATGGTTAAAATTATAAAAGAAGAAAAAGAATGAATCAACAACAAGATTTTCTAAAATATCAAGCTCCTACTTCGCCTTATCCGCGATTGTTGGAGGTAGAGCGCGCCGAAGGTAGCTATATCTACACTACCGACGGTAAGAAATATTTAGATTTTGTAGCAGGAGTATCGGCTTGTACCTTAGGGCATTGCCACCCTGCAGTAGTGAAAGCCATACAAGAGCAATGCGCTACTTATATGCACGTAATGGTCTATGGCGAGTACATACAAAAGCCTGCGGTAGACTTCTGCAAGCTCCTCGCGGCACAACTACCCCCCGAACTCAACACTACCTATTTGGTAAATTCGGGTACGGAAGCCATTGAGGGGTCAGTAAAGTTGGCGAAACGTGTAACAGGGCGCACCCAACTGATAGCTGCCAAAAATGCGTATCACGGCAATACACAGGGGTCAATGAGCCTAATGGGCTATGAGGAGCGCAAGCGTCCGTTTCGTCCTCTCCTACCCGATGTAGATTTTATAGAGTTTAACAACGAGGCTGATATACTGAAAATAACCGAGCGCACTGCTGGGGTAGTCTTAGAAAGCATACAAGGAGGGGCTGGCTTTATTGAGCCCCAAAACGATTACCTTATCAAGGTAAAACGCCGTTGCGAAGAGGTAGGTGCCCTGCTGATTATAGACGAAATACAACCTGGTTTCGGGCGCACCGGTAAGCTCTTTGGGTTTCAGAACTACGGCATCACCCCCGATATTATCGCTATAGGCAAGGGTATGGCAAGCGGTATGCCGGTGGGGGCTTTCGTATCGTCATACGAGCGTATGCAGCTATTGGCAAACAACCCTAAAATGGGGCATATCACCACCTTCGGCGGTAACCCCGTGATTGCAGCAGCCTCTTTGGCTACCCTCAACCAGCTGCTCACCACCGACCTAATGGCTCAAACCTTAGAGAAAGAAAAGCTTTTCCGTCAGTACCTACAACACCCGCTTATAGAGAGTGTAAACGGCAAAGGACTGATGTTAGCAGTTATCGTTAAGAGTTCAGAAATAGCTGATTTTGTGATTAACTATTGTCAAGACAGAGGGCTGATAGTGTATTGGCTACTGTTCGAAGGTCGTGCTGTACGCCTTTCGCCTCCGCTCACCCTTAGCGAAGCCGAAATAAAAGAGGGTTGCGACATCATCTTAGAAGCTCTTGAGGTAGCAAAAACGAAGTTCTAAAGGCAAAAGACGAGCGCTAAATTTGCTACTTTGAGTTTATTTATTATCTTTGCCCAGAAATCAACCAACTGGCAAATTAGCAAATTGACAAATCTATCAATATGAGCAAAGTACTAACATCTTTATTAGATAACGATTTTTACAAATTCACAATGCAGTGCGGGGTGGTGCAGCTATTCCCAAAAACTAAAGCGCGCTATACCTTTATCAACAGGGGTAAACACGAGTTTCCCGAAGGGTTTGACAAAGCCCTACGCGCCGCTGTTGATGCTATGGCAGATCTTAAACTCACTAAAGACGAAAAAGCTTTCTTGGTTAAGAACTGTCCCTATTTAAGTCCGCTATACTTAGATTTTTTAGAGGGCTATCGCTACGACCCCTCAGAGGTGCATATCACCCAAGAGGGTAGCGACCTAAAGGTAACTGTTGAAGGACATTGGTATCGCACTATTCTTTGGGAAGTGCCTTTACTGTCTATCATCAGCGAATTGTACTACCAGCTAATGAATGCTACTGCGTGGACAGACGCTCAGGTAATTGCTAATACCAGAGAAAAAGAATTGTTATACAAAGAGTTAGGAGTAGTTTTTGCCGAATTTGGTACCCGTAGGCGACATTCTTACCACGTGCACGACATCGTGATGCGTACCCTCTTAGAAGGCTATGGTAGTACCTTTATGGGCTCAAGCAACGTGCATTTCGCTATGAAATACAAGGTAAAACCGATAGGAACACACGCCCACGAGTGGTTTATGTTTCACGCTGCCGAGTACAGCTACAAAATGGCAAACGCCCTTTCATTAGAGCATTGGGTAGATGTGTACAGAGGCGACCTTGGGGTCGCGCTATCAGACACCTACACTACCGATGTGTTCTTTAAGCAGTTCGACAAGAAATTCAGCAAACTTTTTGACGGGGTACGCCACGATAGCGGCGACCCGATAGTATTTGCCGAAAAAACCATAGCACACTATAAGAAAATGGGTATCGACCCGCTATCAAAATACATTATTTTCTCTGACGGACTAAATCCTAAGAAAGTACAGGCTATTACTGAGGCGTGCAAAGGCAAGATAGGCATCTCATTCGGTATAGGCACCGACCTGACTAACGATGTAGGCTTACGCCCTATGAATATAGTGATGAAGCTAACCGAAGTACTAACCAGCGACGACGAATGGGTACCTACCGTAAAACTATCGGACGAGCCTAACAAGCATACAGGCGACCCTAAGATGATAGCCCTTGCAAAAGGAATTTTAGGAATAGAATAATCTTATGAAATACGCATTGATGATAGTAGGTATTGCGGTAGCCTTATCGCGATATCTTTTCCCAGAGTACGACCAAGTGCTATTAGTAGTAGGGGTTTCCTTGCTAATGGCTGGGGTCTATCTCGTATCAAGAGGCTTATCCTCTAAAAATGAAGACAATTAGCAAATTAGTGAATATAGGAGATTACATAGAAGTATTAGACGACACCATAAAAGGACACGTAGTGCGCGTAACGCCACAAGAGGTAACGATGCTCAGCACCGAAGGCTTCGAACTTAGCTTTCGCCCCGACGAAGTAGTGGTTATCAGTGAAGAAGTGCCTATAAAAAGTGCTTTTGCTACGATAGACGAGGAGAGCCTCAGAAAAGATGTGCTCCCTAAAAGACGTCAGAAAGCACCCCTTACCAAGCGCGAAAAGTCCATACCCCCAATGGAGGTAGATTTGCACATCGAACAATTAGTTGATTCCACAAGGAATATGACCAATTATGATATGCTTACCCTTCAACTCGAAACGGCACGCCGCCAGTTAGAGTTTGCTATCGCCCAGCGCATTCAGCGGGTAGTGTTCATTCACGGGGTAGGCGAAGGAGTGTTGCGCACCGAATTAGAATTTCTGTTAGGTCGCTATTCTAATGTTACTTTCTACGATGCCGAATATGCCAAATATGGGGTGGGTGCCACCGAAGTGTATATCTACCAAAAAGCAAAATAATGATTGAAGCAACTAACATACACAAAACCTATAAAACGTTGGAAGTGCTTAAAGGCGTATCGGTAGAGGTAGCAAAAGCTGAAATAGTATCGATAGTAGGAGCCTCAGGGGCAGGAAAGACTACTTTGTTGCACATTTTAGGCACCTTAGACAGTCCAGATGCTAATACTGAAGCCTCACTGCGTATCAACGGCACAGATATATTAGCGCTTTCGTCTAAAAACCTTGCTAAGTTTCGCAATGAGCATATAGGTTTTATCTTTCAGTTTCACCAGCTCTTGCCCGAATTTACGGCTTTAGAGAACATCTGTATTCCTGCCTTTATCAAAGGGGTTGGCAAAAAAGAAGCTGAAAAGCGCGCTATGGAGTTATTAGACTTTCTGCATTTGGGGGCACGTGCCCATCATAAGCCCAATGCCCTTTCGGGGGGCGAACAGCAACGAGTATCGGTAGCACGCGCCCTGATAAACCAGCCTGATGTGGTCTTTGCTGACGAACCCAGTGGTAACCTCGACTCTGAGAGTGCAGAGCACCTACATCAACTGTTTTTTCAACTCAGAAAAGAGTTTAACCAGACTTTCGTAATCGTAACCCATAATGAGGAATTAGCAGCTATGGCTGATAGAAAGTTAGTAATGGTAGACGGAAAGATAATTAGCAAATTGACAGATTAGTAACTTTAAAATTAACGTATACATTTATGAAGAAAATCTTATTAATGACCCTTATGGTTTGCGGGGCAGTAGCTTGTACTTCGCTACCTCAGTCGGCCAACAACTTTATCAGCACTTATTTTGCGCATACAACGGTGCAAGAAGTAGAGCGCGAGAGTGATACGAATGGCTATTCGGTTAAACTGAAAGATCGCACCGAAATAGAATTTGCTGAAAACGGCGATTGGCAAAAAGTAGAAGCCGAAGACGGCAATAGTATCCCAACTGATTTCTTCCCTAAGAAAATAGCCGATTATGCCGCTGAACGTTCTTTTATTATTGAATCAATTAGCAAGACTAACATAGGCTACAAAGTAGAAATTGTAGGTTCTAAAAGTGCTTTGTTTTTCAATAAAGCAGGCGACCCTATAGGTAATTATTAAAAAATGGCATTACTTTTGCTTTCAAAAAAAATTGTATCAAATAAATAATAATAAAATGAATACATTAAAAAAATTATCAACTGTAGCTTTTGCCCTATTTGCTTTTGGGGTAGCTAATGCTCAAGAAGACGGATTGATACCTGTTCAGTCACTGCCTGCTAGTGCACAAACATTCATCAATCAGAACTTTTCTGCCAATAACATCGTTTCAGTATGGCAAGACAATGAAAAAGGTAGAGTAGAAGATTACACCGTGCTCTTTGCCGATGGCACTGAAGTAGAATTTCGTGCTAATGGCGACTGGAAAGAGGTAAAAGCGCGCAACGGAGCTGTACCTGCTAAAATAGTACCTGCTAAAATAAGCAAATACGTACACAAAAATTATCCTAATGTCCTCATCAAAGAAATTCAGAAAGAAAGAAGAAAATATGAGGTAAGCCTCTCTAACGGATTGGACTTAGATTTTAATTTGAATGGTAAATTTTTAAAAATAGATGACTAATATGAAAAAAATAGTATTTGCTATCTTAGCTGCTTTTTCGCTACAAGTAGCTACAGCACAAGACAGAAAAGTAGATTTTAACGAGCTGCCCGCTGATGCAATCAACTTTGTACGCCAACACTTTTTAGTAGCCGACATCAATTCAGTATGGAAAGATGTCGATTATAAAGACGAAGAATATTCTGTTATCTTCAAAGATGGGCTTGAAATAGAGTTTAACGGCGAAGGCGACTGGAAAGAGATAAAAGTACATAGAGGAAAAGTGCCTGATCACGTAGTTCCTGAAAAGATATTAGCTCACGTAAATGCTACTTTCCCCTTTGAATCTATCAAAGAAATATCACACAGTATCTCCAAAAAAACTTACAAAGTAAAAGTTACTGATGGACAAAAACTAAAATTTGACGATAATTTTAACTTTATAGAAGTAAAGTAAAATTCTTTTGAATAGGCTTTGCCAAAGTGTTTTTTAGGAAAGACTTTGGCAAAGTTTCTTTTTGTTAATTATCAATTGTCAATTATTTTATGTACGACCTTTTGATTATAGGCGGTGGGGCAGCGGGCTTTTTTACAGCTATCAATGCAGCTGAAAAGCACCCCGATTTCAGCATAGCGATACTCGAGAAAAGCAAAGAAGTGCTACAAAAAGTACGCATTTCGGGCGGCGGGCGTTGCAACCTCACCAATGCTACTTTTACTCCTGCTGAATTAGTGCGCAACTATCCGCGTGGTTATAAAGAACTCCTCAGTCCGTTTCACCGGTTTATGTGCGGCGATGTAATGGAGTGGTTTGAGGCGCACGGTGTACCCTTAAAAACAGAAGATGACGGGCGCGTATTTCCGGCTTCAGATAGTTCAGAAAGTATCATAAATTGCTTTCTGAAAGCCATAGCCCAGCACAGTATAGAGCTATTCACCCAACAGAATGTACAGGCTATAAGCCCTATTGAGCAAGGGTGGCAAGTGCGCACTGCTAACCGTACTTTTATGGCAAAACGGCTTGTTATTGCTACAGGTAGTAACCCTAAAATATGGCAGCTCTTAGCCGATTTAGGGCATACTATAGTACCCCCTGTGCCTTCGCTCTTTACCTTTCAGACGGCTACCGAATGGGCTAAAACTCTTTCGGGTATAGCCGTAACCGCTACGGTACAGCTTTTTTCTCAAAAAGGCGATTTTCTTCAGATAAGCGAAAGAGCGCCGCTACTCTTCACCCACAAAGGCTTTAGCGGCCCTGCTGTATTGCGCGCTTCAGCTTGGGGGGCAAGAGTGTTAGCCTCATTAAACTATCAGTGCCTTATGGAAGTCAATTTTGCAACAGCTGATGACCAAGCCCTTAGTTATGACGAGGTGCTCCTGCTACTACAAGATTGCAAACAGAGGCACGGACGCAAAGCAGTACAAAGCGTTACCCTATTTCAGCTACCCAAACGCCTATGGGAAGCCCTATTAGAAAGTGCCGGAGTTGCCCCTGCTCAGCAATGGGCATCACTCAATAAATCTCAGCTACAACAGTTAGCTAAAGCACTGACCCAAAGTCGCTTTAGTATTACTGGCAAAAACACCTTCAAAGAAGAGTTCGTAACAGCAGGCGGAGTAAAACTCTCAGAAATAGACTTCAAAACTTACCAAAGCAAGCTATTTAAGCATCTTTACTTAGCAGGTGAAGTGCTAGATATTGATGCCGTTACGGGTGGTTTTAACTTCCAAAATGCTTGGACAGGAGGCTATCTTATCAGTGAAGCCTTGTAATTTTTGTATTTTGAGTTATGAATTTTGAATTTTGAATTGTCAATTGTCAATTGTTTTGTATCTTTGCCGCGTTTTTGTAATATTGTAATTAGTTTCTATGCTTAACGTTCATAACTTATCTGTTTCTTTTCAAGGCGAATACCTTTTTGAAGAGGTAGCTTTTATGCTCAATGCGGGCGACCGTGTAGGACTTATCGGCAAGAATGGAGCAGGTAAATCTACTATGCTCAAACTGCTTTCGCGCGAGCTAAAACCAGACTCTGGCACTATAGCAGCTGACAAAGATGTGCGCATCGGCTTCCTAAAGCAAGACATCGACTTCGTGAAAGGGCGTACTATCCTCGAGGAAGCCTATCAGGCTTTTGGCGAAATCAAAACATTAGAGCAAAAGTTAGACGATATACACCACCAAATAGAAACGCGCACCGACTACGAGAGCGAAAGTTATCACAATCTACTAGATATGCTAAGCGATTATACCCACCGCTTCGACCTTATCGGGGGCTACCTTTACCAAGGCGAGACCGAAAAAGTACTCTTGGGGTTGGGCTTTCAGCGCAGTGATTTCGACAAGCTAACCGATAGCTTTTCGGGTGGCTGGCGTATGCGTATAGAGTTGGCTAAATTGTTATTGCAAAACAATGACATCTTGCTATTAGACGAGCCCACTAACCACTTAGACATCGAATCGATTATATGGTTAGAGCAATTCCTGACTACTTATAGTGGCGCTGTGGTAATCGTTTCGCACGATAAGATGTTTTTAGACAATGTAACCAACCGTACCATAGAGATTTCGGTAGGCAAGATATACGATTATCCTAAACCTTACAGCAAGTTTTTAGAACTTAGGCAAGAAATACGCGAACAACAGCTCGCTTCGCAGAAAAATCAGGAGAAAAAGATACAACAAACAGAGAAGTTGATAGAAAAGTTCCGTGCTAAGGCTTCTAAAGCCTCTATGGCACAATCGCTTATCAAAAAACTCGACAAAATAGATCGCATAGAGGTAGACGAAGAGGACAATGCGGTGATGAATGTGCGCTTCCCTGTATCGGTTACCCCCGGTAAAGTGGTATTGGAGATAGACGATGTATCGAAGAGCTACGGCGAAAAAGAGGTGCTAAGCCACGTGAGTCTATTGGTAGAACGAGGCAGCAAGATAGCCTTCGTAGGACAAAACGGACAAGGAAAAACCACCCTTGCCAAAATGATTATAGGCGAAACCGACTACCAAGGCACTATTAAGTTAGGGCACAATGTACAGTTAGGGTATTTCGCTCAGAACCAAGCCGACTATTTAGACGGCGAGCTGACAGTGCTTGACACTATGTACCACGCTGCCGATGACACTAACCGTATGAAAATACGCGATATACTCGGTTCTTTTCTCTTCAGAGGCGATGAGGTAGACAAGAAAGTGAAAGTACTATCAGGAGGCGAGCGCAACCGCTTGGCTTTGGCTAAAATGTTGCTCTCAGACTTCAACGTGTTAGTAATGGACGAGCCTACTAACCACTTAGATATCAAATCGAAGAATGTGCTAAAGAAAGCCCTACAGCAGTTTGAAGGTACGCTCATTATCGTATCGCACGACCGTGATTTCTTGCAAGGGCTAACTGATAAAGTATACGAATTTAAGAATAAGAACATAAAAGAATATCTCGGCGATATAGATTTCTACTTAGAACAACGTGCCGTAGCTAACTTTAGAGAGATGGAGCAGCAAAAAGAAACGCTCTCTGCCCCTACTAAAGCAGCTGCAAATGCTGAAAAGCTAAGTTTTGAGCAACAAAAACAGCAGAAAGCAGCCCAAAACAAGCTCAATAAGATAGAAAACCAAATAGCTGCCCTCGAAGAGGAACTGAAACAGATGGATGTGCAGATGGGGCAGGGAGTACAAAGCAATGATTATTATAAAGAATACGAACAGAAAAAGAAAATGCTGGAGGAACTGATGACTGAGTGGGAAAACCTAATGAGCTAACGATATGCACCCTAAGAAAATTTTATTTTTTATCATAGGCGTACTTGTAGCCCTTTTTACAATGACGCTCTTTAGCAGTTATCACATCACCGATAGCGGTACGGTGCGAGAGGGTATATCCTTTGGCAATACTATGCTACGGTATCCTACCCCCGATATATTGGGGATGTTGTTTAAATCAAAAGAGAAAGAAAACAACAAGCTAAATGAGCTCATCAAAGAGACCAATACTATTGTAGATGAAAAGACTGACAAACTAGCAACGAATGACACTATTGCCAATGACAGTCTGCATAAGTTAGAGACCAATGTAGAGGGCAAAATATACTACCCTGGCAACCGTATAGACTATATCAAACGATTGAAAAACAAGCTCAGACAAGGAGTTTGCCAAATAGTACACTACGGCGACTCGCAAATAGAAGGTGACCGCATCACTGGCTATGTGCGCAACAGACTACAGCTTGCTTTTAACGGTGGAGGCCCTGGTTTCTTCCCTATAAAAGTGGTGTATAACCAAAATAGTATAGATATAACCACCTCGGGCAATTGGGTGCGCTACGCCTTTTTCGACCGCAAACAGCGTCGCAAGGTAGGGCACGATATGTATGGACTATTTGCTACCTACTCGCGTTTTACTAATTATGCCAAAGATACTACCGGACTATCGGTGAGCAAAGCCTCTTTTACCATAAAACCTTCAGCTAAATCGTATGCTCGATTGCAACACTATACTAAATTTGGCTTGCATTATGGCAATGCAATAGGAAAGGTGAAGATAAAAGTATATGAAAACGGCAATATTATCAAAACAGATAGCCTTATATCAGATGGCAAATACCACAACTACAAGCTAAATTTTGCTACTACCCCTAAAGAGCTCAAAATAGAATTAGAAGCACGTGTAAGTCCTGATTTTTATGGGGTTACCCTCGATGCCGACACAGGTGTACGTATGGATAATGTGGCGATGCGAGGCGAGGCAGGGCGTATCTTTACGCGTATGAATTATGAGAACTACCGACAAATGTCAGTAGACCGTCAGCCCGACCTTTTCATCTTTCAATACGGAGGGAACACTATCCCCTATATGAAGACAGACCAGCAGTTAAGAGAATACGTAGAGGGACTAATATTCAATATGAAATGGGTAAAACGCGCTAACCCTAACGCGATGTTTATGCTGTTAGGCCCTGGTGATATGACCACCTCGCGCAATGGACAACGACTCACTTATCCTTTCCTACCTAAGCTCAATGACCTGATGAAAGAAGAATGTATGAAGAACGATGTAGCCTACTTTAGTATGTACGAAGCTATGGGTGGCGAAAACTCAATGATTTCTTGGGTAAAACAAGGAATGGCCGCCTCAGATTACGTGCATTTTAGTCCGAAAGGTACCAAACTTATATCAGAAGTGTTTTATCAGTGCCTACATAACGACCTTGCCTCAGTGGAATAATTATGACAGATTTTTTTAATAATTTCTTTACCTTTGACCCACAACACCCGCTCACCTTTGTGCGAATAGACTTTTGGATATTCTTCGCTTTGGTGTATGCGGTTTTTGCGCTTATATACAAACGAAGACACTTGCGAAATCTATTTTTGCTGATAGCCAGCTTCTATTTCTACTACAAAGCCAGTGGGTTATTCGTCTTATTATTAGTATTTAGCACTGTCACCGACTTCTATTTAGGGCATTACATCGACCAACATCAAGAGGAACTACGCCGCAAAATAGCGGTAACAATAAGTGTCTGTCTGAACTTATTAGTACTTTCGTATTTCAAATACGCTTATTTCTTCACTGATACCTATAACGCTCTCTTTCAGACTCACCACCAAACATTCAACTATTTAGCTTATTGGGCTAATGGCTTCAATTATAAGGGGTACTTCAGCGTTGACGATATTATACTGCCAGTAGGTATTTCGTTTTATACATTTCAAACTATCAGCTATACAGTAGATATTTACCGGAAGAAGATTGCTCCACTGAAATCAATATTGGATTTTGGTTTTTATGTGAGCTTCTTCCCTCAGTTGGTAGCAGGGCCTATAGTAAGAGCTGAAGAGTTTGTGCCACAGATACTAAAGAAAACTGTTGTTAGCAAAGAAGAGTTTAACAAGGCTATTTTCCTCATTCTGAAAGGGCTTATCAAGAAGATGATTTTTGCTGACTTTATAGCAATGCACTTCCTCGATAAAGTATTTGATGCCCCTGCTATGCACACAGGTTTTATGAACCTATTGGCTCTGATAGGCTATTCGTTACAGATTTACGGCGACTTCTCTGGTTATACTGATATTGCTATAGGGGTTGCTTTGCTCTTAGGCTTTAAGCTGCCTGTCAATTTCAACTCTCCTTACAAAGCGCTCAACTGTGGCGATTTCTGGAAGCGCTGGCACATCTCACTCTCTACGTGGCTAAAAGATTATCTATACATACCACTGGGGGGCAATCGCAATAGCACATTGGGCACCTTTGTATTCTCGCTCATCTTCGTAGTGATATTAGTGGTCGCTATTGGCAATCTCACCTTTACCCTCATAACTGGTTCGCTATTAATCATAGGGTCGGTAGTGGCGTTTTTCTACAAACCTTTTGAGCGGTATCTCTCTACTAACATCAATATAATGCTGACGATGCTCATCGGGGGGCTATGGCACGGAGCTGCGTGGAAGTTCGCTATTTGGGGCGGACTCAATGGTTTGGGAGTGATAGCCTATAAATACTGGCGCAAAGTAAGTCCGTATGAGAATAGTGCCTCTTGGGTGGCAAGAGCTTGGAAGATACTCTTTACCTTTTCGTTTATCACTTTCACTCGTATTTTCTTCCGCAGCAATGATATGGAGGGAGTGAATCAGTGGTTTGCACAAGTAGCCCATAATATGGACTGGGATTCGGCAATGAGCATCATAAGGCACAATAATATACCTCTGGCTATCATCGTTATTGGGTATATCACCCATTGGCTGCCACAACGTTGGAAAGATTATGTAGAGTACGTGTTTGCCCAAAGTCATTACACAGTGAAAGTAGCTATAACCTTAGTAGTAGTGCTTATTTGTTATCAGGCGTATTCTACCGACATTCAACCGTTTATATATTTCCAGTTTTAAAAACACAATTAATTAGACATTATAAAAAATCAGAATTATGTTGTATATCAAACAATTATTGCAAGAAGGCAAAAGCATACAGGGCGAAATCACCCTTAAAGGGTGGGTACGCACCTTCCGCAGCAACCGTTTTATCGCCCTAAATGACGGCTCGACTATTGAGAATGTGCAAGTAGTGGTCGATTTTGAAAATACAGACCCTGAACTACTAAAGCGTATTACTACAGGAGCCGCTATAGAAGTGAAAGGACAAGTGGTAGAAAGTCAAGGGAAAGGACAGGCAGTAGAGGTACAAGCTACTACTATTAGTATATTGGGCGACAGTAATCCTGAAGAATACCCTATACAGCCTAAAAAACACTCCCTTGAGTTTTTGCGCGAAAATGCCCACCTACGTGTGCGCTCTAATACCTTTAGCGCTGTGATGCGCGTGCGCTCTACTCTGGCATATGCTATTCACAAATACTTCCAAGACAATGGCTTTTTCTACGTAAATACGCCTATCATCACCGGTAGCGATGCTGAAGGAGCTGGCGAGATGTTCCGCGTAACGACTTTAGACGCTAAAAATCCACCGCTAACTGAAGATGGAAAGGTAGATTACAAAAAAGACTTCTTCGGACGCGAAACTAACCTTACCGTATCAGGACAGTTAGAAGGTGAGACTTTTGCAATGGCTCTTGGTAAGATTTATACTTTTGGACCTACTTTCCGTGCTGAAAACTCTAATACCTCACGCCACTTAGCCGAGTTCTGGATGATAGAGCCTGAAATGGCATTCTTCGACCTTATCGACAATATGAATTTGGCTGAAGACTTTATTAAGTATGTGCTAAAATACACCTTAGAAGTGCGTCGTGATGACCTTGAGTTCCTCAACAAACGTTTCTTAGAAGAAGAAAAAGGCAAACCACAGCAAGAACGCAGCTCTATGTCGCTTATTGAGAAGTTAGAGTTTGTGATAAACAACGACTTTAAGCGCGTAAGCTATACTGAGGCTATCGATATTCTAAAGAATTGCAACCACAATAAGAAGAAGAAATTCCAATACCTTGTAGACGAATGGGGTATTGACTTGCAAAGCGAACACGAGCGTTATTTGGTAGAAAAACACTTTGAATGCCCTGTGATACTCTATGACTACCCAGCAAACATCAAAGCGTTTTATATGCGCCTAAATGACGATGGTAAGACAGTACGCGCTATGGATATTCTCTTCCCTGGTATTGGCGAAATAGTAGGAGGTTCGCAGCGTGAAGAGCGCTATGAGGTGCTTAAAAAGAAAATCGCTGACCTGAATATGGACGAAGCAACTCTTTGGTGGTACTTAGACCTCCGCAAGTTTGGTACTGCTGTACATAGTGGTTTTGGGTTAGGCTTTGAGCGTTTAGTACTCTTTGCTACCGGTATGACTAATATACGCGATGTAATACCTTACCCACGTACTCCACAGAGTGCTGAGTTTTAATAGACACTTAAAAGATAAATAAAAATAGAGGACTATCATTGTGATAGTCCTCTATTTTTATGGTTTAAACGTAACGGATTACATAGAGTATTTGTTTACGCGTTCTTTAGCTTTGATAAGGTCTAGACCTAAGCTGTTGATTTTTTGCTGTTTTTTGAGCAATTTGCCTTTGAATTTAGCTTCGTCTTGAGGAGAAAGAGCCCCTTTAGCTTTCTTCATATCGAATTTGTTTTGCTCTTTAGCTAAATCGGTTTTAGCTTTAGTTATTTTAGCTTCTACTTTAGCTACTTCGCTATTAGCTTTGCTCAATTGTTGTTTTTTCTTTTGAGCTTCTTTTTCAGCTTTAGCTTTGGCTTTTTCAGCTTTTTCTTGTTCTTTTTTAGCTTTCTTTTCAGCTTTAGCTTTTTCTTTAGCAGCTTTTTCTTCAGCTCTTTTGGCTTTTTCAGCTTCTTTCTTAGCTTTTTTCTCAGCTTTTTCTTGTTCTTTTTTAGCCTTTTCTTCAGCTTTCTTAGCTTTTTCAGCTTCTTTTTTGGCTTTTTCTTCAGCTTTAGCTTTTTCCTTTAGCGCTTTTTCTTCAGCTTTTAGGGCTTTTTCTTGTTCTTTTTGCGCTTGTTGTTGTGCTTTGAGCTGTTCTTTTTCAGCTTTTAGGGCAGCCTCTTGTTGTGCTTGAGTAGCCACATCAGAGCCTAATATAACTGTTGAAGAAACAGTATCAGTAACTGTACCTACCATAGGTTGTTCTACCTGAGCGGTAGCTAAATGAGCAGCAAAAAGAGCTGCTACGAATGTGATTGCGTGTAATTTCATAGTTTATTTTTATTTAGTTTTTTCGGGGGCAAAGATACACAAAATAACAATACCCCTTTCTTTTTTATAACAATTTTAACAAAAAAAAGTCGCCTACAGGGTATAGGGAAAGTAGGCGACTTTTAGGAGTAATTAAAATATAAATAGTTATGGATTATTGAACATTACCTCTAATGCGCAATCCTTTTACGGGATTGGTTTTAGCGTTAGAAGTTACGGTAATCGTTTTGCTGATTGGGCCTACGCGATTGGTATCGTATTTTACTTCAATTTTTCCTTTAGCCCCTGGTGCTACAGGTTGATTTGTCCAAGAAGGAACAGTACAACCGCAAGAAGAAGCTACGTTAGTGATTACGAGCGGTGCTTTACCGGTATTAGTAAATTCGAACACACGCACGCCATCAGCACCTTGTTTGATGTTACCATAGTCGATTTCTTCAGCTTTGAATGAAATTTCTGCGTCTTGGGCATAAGCCATTACACCAAAAAATGCTAAAAATACAAATGTTAAAAACTTTTTCATAGTATAAAAAATTAAATTATAAATTAGTTATTTTTACGTTAGGTACAGTTACAATAATCGTGCCAAAGTATGATTTGTCAATTTGTCAATTTGCCGATTTGCTGATTTGTCAATTTGCCGATTTGCCGATTTGCTGATTTGTCAATTTGCTGATTTGCTGATTTGTGGATTATTATAATCGTCTGGCAATTTGAAATTAATGAAATAAGCATAGGTTACAGCTGTTGGAACTCCTCTTATTTTACCTGGGATAAAGCAGGGTAGGCTTCTGATAAGGAAGACAGCTTCTTCTTCCAATATTTTGTGAGCACCTCGCTTCCCTATTATACTGACAGTACCATCAGTATTGATGCGGAAAGCTACACCCACTTTTCCTTGTATACCCTCAGCAAGGGCTTCAGGAGGATATCTAAAATGTGTTTTCACGTGCTTGTCTAGCTGCTCTTTAAAACATTGATATTGCTTGTCGTTAGGAACTTCTTTGCAGGCTTCGAACATAGGTTTTTCCTCTATAATAACATAGGGAATCTCAACAGGTCCTTCATCGTCTGAAGGAGCGACAATTTTTTGTTGTGCATAGCTATTGGCTACTACTGCTAAACATAGTACTAAAAGGATTTTTGGTAAGAGTTTCATTGTTTATCTATTTTACCGAAAAAGCACAATAAATATGCCAAAGTTTGAAAGTAGTATATTTTTCTGGTTTTTGACCTATTATTAGACGTTTATACTTCACTAAATCTTCGCCTATCCTTCGCTCTTCCTATATTGTTTGTATATCGTTTGTATAGGGTAAATGGCTACAGAAAATTTTTCTGTTTGCAAATTCGCTATTTTTTTCGTATGTTTGCAACTTTAAAGTGAATCTGTATGCTTACTAAAGAACCTTTATACTATTACAACCGCTTGCGAAAGCGCTTCCCGAACTCGTATCTCGCTGAAGATAATAACCAGATTATCATTGGTATAGACGCTGATTATATAGATGCAACTGACTATAGCTACGCTGCCCTTGAACAGTATTTTCAGCAGCAAACGCCTATAGCGCCTTTTGCGGGACTTTTTGGGGTGTTCGCGTATGAAACTATTCATTTTTTTGAACATATTCCGCAGAAAACTGACGCTCAATATTTCTTTCCGCCTTTTGTCTTTGCTAATGCTAAAGCCTACCTACACTATTCTAAAATAAACAAAGTGTACTCTTGCTACGGTGAGGAGGGGGTATATTTTGATTTTCTGCAAAAAGATGATGAGGCTATAGACGATTCGGCTCAGACTCCTACCTATCATATACACACTGACTTGCAACAGGAAAGCGAGCATTTTGGGGCAATAGTGGAGAAGGCTAAAGAGTATATTCGCTCGGGCGATGTGTTTCAGGTGGTGCTTAGCGAGCAGCTTTGTTTGGCTACCAATTTGGACTCGCTTACTTTCTACCGCTTGCTCTCTCAGGCAAACCCTTCGCCTTATATGTTCCACTTCCCTACTCCGTATGGCGATGTGGTAGGCTCAAGTCCGGAGATTTTAGTAGATATTACCGGCAACCAAATACATATAGCCCCTATTGCGGGTTCGAGACCTCGTGGCAAAGATGCGAATGAAGATGTGCGTTTGGAGCAAGAACTCCTTAACGACCCTAAAGAGTGTGCCGAGCACCGTATGTTAGTGGATTTGGCACGCAATGATATAGGAAAGTTTGCCGAAAAAGGGTCGGTTAGCGTTAAAAATATGATGCACGTACTGCGCTACCAGCATATTATGCACATAGTATCGGACGTATATGGCAATAAACGGGCTGATGTATCGCCTTTTGAGGTGATTTCTATTGTTTTTCCGGCAGGAACACTCAGCGGCGCTCCTAAAATACGCGCTATGGAGCTTATTGGGGAGCTGGAGACCTACGCTCGCAACGTATATGGCGGGGGGATAGGCTTTTTGCACTTCAACGGCAATGTGCAGTTGGCAATAGTGATACGCAGTGCTTTCTTTGAGGCGGCACACCCTAACAGCCCTCAGCAGCGGGTATTTATACAAGCCGGTGCAGGTATAGTGTATGACTCAGTACCTGAAAAGGAATACGCTGAAATACAGCACAAAAGAGCTTCAGTGCTTAATATTTTCACCAATAATTGCAAAGAAATATGATTTTACTAATAGATAATTACGATTCATTTGTATTTAACGTGGCACAATACCTCAGCGAACTGACTGATGAGGAGGTGAAAACAGTACGCAACGATGCGCTTACGCTTGCTGAAATACACGCTCTTAAGCCTAGCCGCATTGTGCTTTCGCCAGGGCCTAAACACCCTAAAGATAGTGGTATTTGCTTAGAAATCCTCAAGGAAATTACTGATATTCCCATTTTGGGTATCTGCTTGGGGCATCAGGCATTCGGGCTTGTACACGGGGCTACTATAGCTCGACTTGAAACGCCCCTGCACGGTAAGACTTCTGAAATGGAGGTTGTGGATAAAGAGGCGACTCTTTTTAAAGGGTTGCCACCGCGTTTTAATGTGATGCGCTATCATTCGCTATACGTGGATAAAGATAGGCTGCCTGAAGAACTAAAGATTACCGCCCTTTCGGACGATGGGGTGATAATGGCTTTGCAGCACCGCCACAAGCCCATACACAGCATACAATTTCACCCTGAATCGTTTTTTACTGAATACGGCAAGAACATTATAAAGAACTTTTTGGTAGGTACGCAGGTGGCTCTCCCCGCACAAGACAATGCTGACAAGCAGAAAGCCTATGCCGATGAGGTGTTTAGAAAACATCTGAAAAAACTACAGGATAACCTACCGCTTGCTGACCCTGATTTTAAAGAAATATGTGCCGTACTGAACAGTAAGCAGTACGATATAGTGCAACTCGGCGCCCTCTTGGTGCTCATCAGCGAGAAGAGTTTGTATCCGGAATCGCTTACTGCTTTTGTGCGTAACCTATTGGCATACAGTACTACCTTTGCCGATGACCGCCCTATGATAGACCTCTGTGGCACTGGCGGCGACGGACTGAAGACTATCAACATTTCGACTACTGTAGCCTTTATAGTAGCGGCGATGGGGGTTAGGGTTGCTAAACACGGCAACCGCTCGGTTACCAGTCAAAGTGGCAGTAGTGATGTACTACAAGAATTAGGCGTGCCGTTAGAATCTTCATTAGTTAAACAACTACAGACTTTGGACAGCAAAGGGGTGGCTTTCTTTCACGCACCTTTCTTTCACAAGTTAGTAGGTGAAGTGCGCGAGGTACGTCAGCGATTGGGTATACGCACGGTTTTCAACGTATTGGGGCCTCTTTTGCACCCTAACACTCACCTAAAATATCAGTTGGTTGGACTCTATCACGAACCTGTAATGCGTCTTTATGCTGAAACGCTACAGCTATTAGGCAGAGAACACGCTTTGGTGGTAAGAGGTAATGATGGGTTGGACGAAATAACGCTCTGCGATGAGACGAAAATAGTAGAAGTAAAGGGCAACAAGCTATTAGAATACAGCATTGCGCCTGAAATGTTTGGTTTTAAGCGCGCTTTTCACGCTGAGATAGAGGGAGGCTCTCCCAAAGAAAACGCTGAGATACTGCGTCGCACCCTTAGAGGCGAAGAGCGCGGGGCTAAGGCTGATATAGTGATGCTCAACGCTATGTTTGCCCTCTATACTGCCAACGTAGTGAAACACCCTATGGAGGCTAAACCTCTTATAGAAGAGGCTATTAGGAGCGGAAAGGTTTGGGACAATTATCAATTGATGATTGACAGTTTGTAGATTATTTGTTATTTTTGCCGCATATAAAATCAAGAAAAATATGAGAAGTATACAGTTTAATCAAGAAATAACATTTGAACAGTATCAAATGGCGGTACGCGTATTGGAAGCCATAGGATTAGAGGTTCAGAAAAATGAAATGCCTACTTTGCCTTTAGAAGTTATAGAGGGTATTGAACAAGGCTGGCAAGAATTGCGCGAAGGAAAAGGAATTGCAAGCGCTGATGTTCATAAAAAAGCAAGAATTTTATGTACCGGAAGATAATATGGGCGCCAAAAGCAGAAAAAGCCTATCTTTCAATCTTAGATTTTTGGATTGAACATAACAATTCATCTGCTTATTCCCTAAAAATTATAGCAGCAGTAGAGGCAACCGAAAAGAGAATCTCTGAATATCCCTTTATAAACCCTATTGTATATGAAACCCCTCTGAAAGAAATCAGAAGAGCGGTAATACTTTATAATTTTTCATTATTTTACGAGGTTTTTCCTGATAAAATAGAAGTGGTTTTCTTTTTTGACAACAGAGATAACCCTAAAAAACTACCATTTTAAAAAAGAACAATGGATATACTATTAGAAATAAAAAAACAGCGCGATGTACAGCTTGAAAGAGAGCAGGCATTGCTGCAACGCCCTTCGTTTAAAGAGGCATTATCAAAAAAGGGAATCAGTATCATAGGTGAAATAAAACGCGCCTCGCCCTCTAAAGGACAAATCGCTAATGAGCAGTTTGACCTTATCGCTCAAGCACAATTGTACCAACAAAAGGGCGTAGCTGCCTTTTCTATCCTTACCGAAGAGGCGTATTTCAAAGGTGATAATCTGTTTATACCTCGCGTAAAAGAGGCTATCCCTGCTATACCTATCTTGCGCAAGGATTTTATCTATACTCCTTTTCAGGTAGCTCATAGCAGGTTTTTAGGCGCCTCGGCTATACTGCTTATCGTGCGTATGCTAAACGACACTCAGCTACTATCGCTACACCGTTTGGCGCAAGATTTAGGCTTAGATGTATTGGTAGAAGTACACGATGCCCACGAACTGGAGCGCGCTCTTGCCATTCCTGATTTGGCTATACTCGGCATTAACAATCGGAATCTCAACACCTTTGAGGTATCGCTCGCCACTACGGAACAATTGCTGCAACTGCTACCCCAAGAGAGAAGAGAGAAACTGATAGTAGTAAGCGAAAGCGGTTTTCACAGCTTAGAAGACATTGCTTATGCTGAACAATTAGGGGTTGATGCCCTCTTGATAGGGGAAGCCCTAATGAAAGGGGAAATTTGAGAAAGCATAAATGACTACAAAACTAAAAATATGTGGTATCAGGAGCGTTGAAGAAATAGAGGCGCTGGGTGATTTGGCTATTGATTATTTTGGTTGTATATTTGCCCCCAATAGTAAGCGCTACGTAAGCATTGACCTCGCTACATCTATAGTGGAGAAGATACACCAAGCGGGCAAGCAGGCGGTAGGGGTGTTTGCAGATACACCTTTGCAAGTGATACAACAGACCATAGCTGCTACTAGAATTGACATTGTACAACTACACGGCAGTGAGTCGCCCCTATATTGCCAAACGCTGCAACAAGAAGGGATTAGCCTCTGGAAGGCTTTTGCTGTATGGGATACCCTGCCTGACATATCGGCTTATCTTCCTTATATACAATATCCTCTGTTTGACACTAAAGGAGCTAACAAAGGAGGTAACGGCATTGCCTTTCGATGGGAGGTGCTAAAAGGAATGTCCGCTTACTCATTTGTATTAGCAGGTGGTATAGAGGAAAACAATCTGCAAGAAGCCCTTAGCTATCAGCCTGCCATACTAGATGTGAACAGCAAAGTAGAAATAAACGACCGCAAAAATCGCCGTCTTATAGAAAGACTTATAGAAAAATTAGCAAATTAGAGAATTAGCAAATTAGAGAATTAGCAAATGAATACAGAAATAGAAAATCATAATACTAAAGCTTATTTTGGTAAGTTTGGCGGGCAATATGTGCCTGAAACGGCTATGTATGCCCTTACTGAGCTAGAAAAAGAATATCAGAAAGCTAAAAACGACCCTGCTTTTGAAGAAGAACTACAGGATTTACTTAAAAACTACGTGGGAAGACCCTCGCCTTTGTATTACGCTAAGAATCTTAGTGCTCACTACGGACAAGATATTTACCTAAAGCGCGAAGACCTCAACCATACAGGGGCTCACAAGATTAACAATGCGTTAGGACAGGTGCTCTTGGCTAAGCGTATGGGTAAGAAGAAAGTAATTGCCGAAACAGGTGCGGGACAACACGGCGTGGCTACCGCTACAGCGGCTGCTCTTCTGGGGCTTGAATGCGATGTATATATGGGGGCTGTAGATATTGAACGACAAAGACTGAATGTTTTTAGAATGGAGCTTTTAGGGGCAAGGGTAGTATCCATCACCGATGGGCTACAGACACTAAAAGAAGCTACCACAGCGGCTATACAGTCGTGGGTAGCTGAAATAGAGACGGTGTTCTACGTGATAGGCTCGGCAGTAGGGCCTCACCCCTACCCTACCATAGTACGCGATTTTCAGCAAGTAATAGGCAACGAAACCAGAGCTCAGCTTGACGCTTTGGGCAAACACGCTGACC
>ERZ773009.261-NODE-261-length-38025-cov-4.703661_pt1 | contig 38025 bp, 30 predicted proteins | sample MGYA00580663_ERZ773009 | MGnify/ENA primary metagenome ERZ773009 (study PRJEB29015, sample SAMEA2737969) | human oral metagenome | biome: human oral; feature: human-associated habitat; material: dental | place: China | collected 2026 ... | reverse complement strand
AAACTTCTATGTAGCAAAACGGTATAAATAAAGATGAAATAAAAGTTTATACAGGCAGTTATACGCATATATAAAAATAAGTTATAATTATATAAATGTAATTGAAAGAAACTTCTATGCACTAAAGTGATATAATGGGTCTTAACAAATAGTGATGAAGAGGGAGATTAAGATGTTATTATTAGGTGTGAGAAAAGAAAACGGATGGCTTTTATCAACTTTCAAATTAACTTATGGCGTAGGCTGGAGGGAAATATGTAATGCAGTCAGTGCTACATATGATTATTATGATAAGGTAGAGGTTTTAGTTGATGATAAGAGGGTAAATATTTCCTCAAAAGACGAGATATTACAGCTCGAAGAAGCAGGAAGTATTATAATCAGAGGTTTATCTAAAATCGTAGAAGTTCCGCTTATGCTTACATTTTTTAATCAACTTCAAAAAGTAAATGTAGCGGTTGCCTGTGCTACAGATGAGTTTTTAGAGGCAGATTACCAAAAATTCAATATGTCGATAGGGCAGTATATGGATAGCGTGGAACTTGCGATGTATCATTAAGTTTTTCATAGCAAGATGGATATATGCATAATATTGTGAATGAAAAGAAGAGCTGCAATTAGTCAGACGCTGTCTGACCAATTACAAAATTTGCCTGTTATAGAAAGTGGAAGAAAATTTTTTCTTAGTTGGTCGCATTACTTGTAGCTTATAAGAATTGAAAACCAAGAAGAAAGACATTTTTATAAAATTGAAATAATGCTACCGCAATCCCACCGGCTTTAGACGGTGGGTTAAGGTAGTATAAGAAAAAACAATAGGGCAGGGACTGCCCGAATTAACGCCTGTGGAGATAGTAGGTTGCGAGGTCAGCGAAGCAGGAAGCCCATAGGCTTTAGACTATGGGTAGTTCACTAGTTCAGATCCTGCAAGGCAAGATTGATCTGAAACCCCAACCCGCCAAGCCCTACAAAGCTTAGTACAGAAGAACTTCGTATGGCACATTCCAGACGGTAGAGAGTGTAGCTGAGCATTTCCTTAAAAGCCTCAGGAAAATATCCGTAAATCATACATTGCAAGCGACTTGCACCGGCTACACGCATATTTTCTATAACTTTTTTATTCACCTCACACAGTAAATCGGCATAAACTTTTCCGAGCGCACCTGCATAGGGAATGGTTAGTTAAATTCTGTACCCAAACGGTTTATATTGCTAACTCCCCACCTCATATGACATAACCTTCATATACCTTCTTAACGAAAACTCTCCGTCATGCGGCATACCGCAGTAATTTATAGACATATTTTTTCCGCTGCATATACGCACCGCTCCGCTTTTGGAAAATATATCTTCAAACTCATGCCTTTTACCTTGAGGGCAGACAAGTGCCACTGTTTGCAGATAGTTTTTATAAGGCAGCAGTGCTTTAAGCAGTTGTTCTTTTGGAAGAGCTTTTATCCATGGGTTTCTAAACATATGAGAAGTTTTTAAGTCCTGATTTTTGTAAACTATTACATTAACATTTTCCCCTTGAAGTACTGACTTGTCATCATTTTGTAAAGACTCGAGCCTTTCGGTATAAAGCTCAAGGCGCTTTGCGGCAGTTATACGCATATCAAACTTATAGGGCATACTTTTGGCAACTTCCTCAAGTATTGTTAAAAATCTCTTGGCAAATGTTCTAAGCTCATAAAAATCAGAAGTATCAAGTAAAACACCCTGGCAGGAGTTGCAAAAAAGCTGGTTGGTATCGCAGATATTGTAGGCTATGGAGTAAAGTTCCTTATCGGCTATATCATATATATTTTTATCATAAGATACATAGGCAAAGCTTATTTTATGCCCCCATTCGATAATGCGTGTGTTAATGCCGGCAAAGGTTCTGGCTGCCCTTATAGCCTCGTCAGAACCCCATACAACAAGGGCATCTGAAAGATATGATATATTTTTAAGAGTTTTTATATCATCTGATGCAATGTCAAATACAAATATAAAACTTTTAAGCAAAGGCTCAATGTCTATAAGTTTTTTAAGCAGCATAACGGAAAGACCGTCATCCGAGGAGGCGAGCTTTACAATATTTATATTGCCGCTAAGCAGACCCTCTATTATGCTAAAGGCTGCAAGAAGCTCTACATTGCCGGCTGATATATGAAATAAAGTACCCAGAGGAAAAAGTTTATGTCTTACCTTAACATCATATCCGTAAGGCTTATATTCTTCTTCATATTCATAAGTCTCACTTGCTCCAATCTCTGTTTTAAGTCTGTTTTCAAGGTACTCTTTTGAAAGCATAAGTTTTAGTAGTTCAAACTCCCGCTCTGCTTTGTACTCCGGTACTCCCATATCTATTAAAAGTTTTATATCATCTTCTGTAAGTTTAGAGGAGAGCTTATCACAGGCGGATATGACTGTAGCGGCATTAAGAGGTTGTGCTTCCTTGGCTTTTAATATGTATTTATCAAGATTTTTTATAATCTTTTTTGCAGTAACATTATCTACTATATTTCCAAAAATCAAATTCATACTTTTTCTCCAAAATCAATTGCGTGTGCGGCACAGGTTTTAATTTGTGAAACTCCCGCTCTTCCTTTAAGTTCAAAATAATCCGCAGCTATACCGCAACCGCAGCTTTTAGCCGGATGTAACACTGCCAAATCATCTGTAAGTACGCTGCTAAGCGGCATACTTCTCACATAGGGTGTTAAAAGGTTAAGTATGCCCACCTTGCCGTAAGGCAGAGGTTTTAGTGTATTTATATCTCTGATTATGACACGACTGTAAATAGGTATATGAAAATGTTCGTTTTTACATTTAATATATGGAACAGGATGTTCGGCAACACTGAAAAACTCATATACATTTTCCCTGTCTATACCAAGTCTATCCTTAATTAAATAGTTAAGCATATCCTTAGACACTTCAATGTCCCCAAATTGCTTCCAGCCGCCTCCAAGCATTACTTTTGAGCCTTTTGGAAGTTTAAGTTTTATTTTGTATTCGACAAGCTTTTCAAGTAAAAAGTACATATAGGAGGGAAAACCCATAAATCGTACAGGAAACAAAGATTTAGAACAGCTTTTTAAAGCCTTTATAATACCTTTAATATTTATAATGTATGAATTATCCTTGTATTTAAGGGCATAGGTGTGGCTTAGGACAGGTGAAAAAAAGCTTGCTCCGTAGGCGGTTTTTGTTGCTGCAACACTGTTTTTGGCACTTGGTTCAAAGCCAAGTATTATACAGTGCGAAGGTTTTAGAGAAATTAATTTGTGGTAAGAGAAAAATCTGCAAACCATTTGCATACCGTAATAAAAGCTTTTATCATCAAAGCCGAGTTTGCTTTTTATACCGCCGGTTCCCGAGGAGGTAGCCTTTATTCTGAGTTTCTTATAGGGCAGTGAAAAAAGCCTATTCCTTTTAAAATACAATGTAGGCAAGGGCGGTATAAGAGCAAGCGAAGCTTCATTATGAAGCAAAGACTCATTAAAGCCCTGCTTATCAAGGATTTTTTTATACTTAGGGCAATGCAGTCTGTGAAAGGCTATGTTTTCTTTCATAGCCCTGATAAAAAGCTTTGAAGTTTTATTCTTTGCATATATATCTTTATTCCAAAAGAAAGTAAGTGAATTCATAAATTTTCCCTTTATTGATATTGAAATTTATTGTATAATATAATAGAGATTAATTAAAAGACAATATTCACATTGACAGTTTAAAACAATACTAAAAATCCTTAGCTAACATTTCAAGTAAATATATACAAAAACTTATACTTTATTATAGCATATAGTTTTAAGGATTTGTAATAAATAAAGTGAGAAGATTATGAAAAAAATATTATTGATCGGTACAGGAGGAACTATTGCCTCAAAGCAAACGGGAGGGGGGCTTACCCCCGGTATGGAAGCTCAGGAAATACTCGAATATGTACCGGAAATGGCAAAGATATGCGAAATGGATGTTTTGCAGCTTTGTAACATAGACTCTACCAACATGGAGCCTGAGGTTTGGACAAAGCTGGTACTTGCCATCAAGGAAAATTATGATAAGTACGAGGGTTTTGTGGTACTGCATGGAACCGATACCATGGCATATACTTCGGCAGCACTAAGTTATATGGTGCAAAACTCAAGAAAACCGATTGTCATTACCGGTGCGCAGCAGCCTATTGACACTGACGGAACGGATGCAAAGGTTAATTTAAGGGACAGCATAATCTATGCCTGTGATGATTACTCCGAAAATGTGGTTTTGGTATTTGACGGCAATGTAATAGCCGGAACCAGAGCTAAGAAGATGAGGGCAAGATCCTTTAATGCTTTTCACAGTGTGAATTTTCCGGTGCTTGCAAGGATTCAAGACTCAAGGATCATCCGCTACATCCCTTACCTTCCTATAAGAGAGCCGGTGCGTTTTCAGGAGAATTTAAGTAATTCGGTTTGTGTGCTTAAGCTGATTCCGGGGGCAAGGGCGCAGCTTCTATCCTATCTTTTTGAAAACTATGACTGCATTGTTATAGAAAGCTTCGGAGTGGGCGGTATACCGGACAAGCTCCTTGATACCTTTTACAAGGAGATGGAAAAGTGGGAAAAGAGCGGAAAGTTTCTTGTAATGGCTACACAGGTGGTAAATGAAGGTTCCAACATGGAAATTTATAAGGTGGGGCAGAAGGTAAAAAAGGATTTTCAACTTATAGAAGCCTATGATATGACTTTGGAGGCGGCAGTAACGAAGCTTATGATGCTTTTAAGCAAATATCCGTCATCTTATAAGGAGCTTAGAAAGGGATTTTATAAGGAAGTTAATCACGATATACTTTGTGCTTTTCAGGATGATCTGTAAATAACTTAAGCAGGTGAGTCATTTCTTCAATAAATACAGCAAACAACTTGTTTCTTTTTTGGTATTTATATATCAAAAAATATTCAGCGTTTTGCTGTACTTATTTTGAAGACGATGCATCGGTAAGACTATAGGAGGTTTTATGGCAAATGCAGCAGCCACCCCAAAGTATAAAGAATATCAAGAGGAGTTTCTGCCCTTATTTAAGACAGAAAATTTAAGTAAAAAAGAGCAGTTGCAACTTTCCGGCACCTACAATATAAGTATAGAAAAGTACTCGGCTAAGATAGGAAAGTATAACAGGCGAGGAAGCAGGTGTTTTTTCTTTAAAGGCGAGGAGTTTATAAAAGAGTGGTATTGTATTGATTATGATGCCTGGTTTTATAGCCTGATAATACACAAAGATGGTAGAGAATATTTGGTTTTTAGACAGGATCTGTACGGTTATAGTGTACTTGATATTGAAAAAAGAAGTATTATGCAATTTTTCCCCGAGTATTCTCTTGATACGGGAGAGACCTTTATCTGGACAGGTATTCATTATAATCCTCTAAATAATATATTGGCAGTTGAGGGCTGCTACTGGGCTTGCCCTTACAGCGTACAGCTTTTTAACTTTACAGAGCCTATGAGCCAAACGCCGGTATTTGTTGATATAATTTCTTGTTTAGACGGTGATTATGATGTATATGAAGAGTTGGAGTTTGTGGCATGGGAGGAAGATAGATTAAAACTTAAAGCCTTTCTTTCTGAAAGCGAAGAAAAGACCGAACTTACGATAGACAGCGGTAAATACATGGCTTGGCTGAGTGATAGGGATTTGGCAAAGTTTTTATAATAATTAGGCTGCGTCTTAAAACTTTTAATTGCATAATACCTTGTTTTTTTAACAGAATATCTGTCAATAAAACAAAGCATTTCTGCAAGTCGGTAATAATGGCATACGCCTAAAAATAATATTTACAAAGAAAGGGGTTACTTTATGGAAGTTACAACAATGGTTTTAATTGCAGCAATTGTTATATTTGTACTTATTGTAATTATGCTTGGTTATATCAAGTCTCCGCCTGATAAGGCAATTATTATCTCAGGCTACAGAAAACCGAGAGTGCTTATCGGTCAGGCAGGAGTAAGGATTCCTTTTTTGGAAAGAGTGGATATGCTTACGATAAAACAGATATCGGTTGATATAAAGACCAACGGTTATATTCCGACCAACGACTATATAGGCGTTGATATTGATGCCATAGCCAAGGTCAGGATCAAGACCGATCCCGAGGGTATAGCACTTGCACAAAAAAACTTCCTGAATATGAGAGAAGAGCAGATAGTAACTGCACTTACCGACTCCTTACAGGGAAATATGCGTGAAATCATAGGTACGGTAAAACTTCAAGACCTTTGTACCAACAGAAAGACATTCGGTGATCAGGTACAGGAAAAAGCCCAAAATGATATGGCGGCACTCGGTATCGAAATCATTTCCTGCAATATTCAAAAGATAAAGGATGAAAAGGACTTGATCGTGGCACTCGGTCAGGACAATATGTCCCAGATACAAAAGAGTGCTTCTATTGCAAAGGCACAGGCTGAAAGAGATGTGCAAATAGCAGATGCGGCAGCGAAAAAAGAAGCCAATGCTGCAAGAGTGGCTGCTGAGACCGAGATCGCACAAAGAATCACCAACCTTGAAATAAAGAAGGCGGAACTGAAAGTTCAGACGGATACCGCAAAGGCGGAGGCGGATGCGGCTTATGAGATCCAAAAACAGCAACAGGAAAAAAGAATACAGACAGAGACTGTCAATGCTCAGATAGCTAAGGCTGAGAGGGAGTCAGAGCTTAAAGAAAAGGAAATCTCCGTAAGGCAAAGACAGCTTGAAGCCGAGGTCAATAAGCAGGCGGATGCGGAAAAGTATGCTACAGAGCAAAGAGCGGCAGCCGACCTTATCAGAAGGCAAAGAGAGGCTGAGGCTACACGCTATGCGGCAGAGCAGGAAGCGGCAGGTATAAGAGCAAAGTATGAGGCTGAGGCTAACGGTATAGCTCTAAAAGGAAAGGCTGAGGCGGAGGCTGCAAAGGCAAGAGGACTTGCGGAAGCTGAGGCTATGGAAAAGAAGGCGGAGGCGTACAATAAGTATAACCGTGCCGCTATGGTTGAGATGATTATAAAGGTTCTTCCTGAGATTGCAGGTAAGGTTGCCGAGCCTCTAAAGCAAATTGATAAAATCACTATTGTCGGCGGAGGAGCGGACAGCAACGGTTTGTCAAGCGTAGCGGATAATGTGCCTCTTATGATGAAGAAGACATTTGAGTCGGTAAAAGAAGCTACCGGAATAGACCTTGCGGAGATAGTAAGGGCGGAAAGCTATGACGCAAAGGTTAATAAGAATGTCAATATTTCCGGAGTATCGGAGATTTTAGATGCTATGAAAAAAGAGCCTGATGGTGAGATCAAAGATACAAAAGAAGTAGAAGATAAAAAAGAGCAGTAGGCACTTTAAGTAAATTATACGCCGGAGAAGGGCTGCGAGTCCAAACGGTAAATATAAATCGAGTATCATAGGGTTTATATAAACTACTCGCTGTCATATGGCAGTGAGTTCTAAGCGGTAAATATAGGCTTAGTATCATAGGGCTTATGAAAACTACTTGCTGTCATGTTACAGTGAGTCTCGACAGTAAATGCAGACTTAGTGTTATAGGTTTTATGTAAACTACTCGCTGTCATGTGTCAGTGAGTTCTAAAGAGTATAATATATTTTTGTATATAATAGGTTTTACAAAAAACTACCCACTGTCAGGCGGCAGTGGGTAGTAGCCTACTATAGCTGAAAGGATTTATATATGAATAATATTAAGATAATTCTTGCCTCGGCTTCACCGAGAAGGAAGGAATTACTTACGCAAATAGGTGTAAAGTTTGAGATAATGATATCGGACAAGGAAACCGATATAGACAGCAGCAACCCTGTAAAAGCTTGTGAAAAACAGGCAATGCAAAAGGCACTTGATATAGAAGAAAAGGCGGCACTTAAATACAAGGAAGATTATATTATAATAGCTGCCGATACCATAGTGGCTTTGGAAGACACTATACTTGGAAAGCCAAAGGACAAAGAAGACGCAAGACTTATGCTTGAGAGGATATCAGGTAAAAAACATAAGGTATATACTGCGGTATGTGTATTTAACAGCAGGTTAAAAACACATAAAAGCTTTGTTGAGGAAACTGCGGTAGAGGTGGCAGAGCTTTCAAAAGAGGATATAGACTTTTATTTATCCGATGATGAAGCTTATGATAAGGCGGGAGCCTATGCTATACAGGGGCTTTTTTCAAGATATATAGTGGGAATAGAAGGAGATTACTATAATGTAATGGGACTGCCGGTGGGGAGAGTTTACAGAGAGCATTTGGCAGGCTTTGTAGGGAAGTAAGGGGTTGTGGCATTAGACATAAATGCTTTTTAAGAGGAGATAAACTATGGATTTATTAGAAAAGGAATTAGAGTTAGCTTATGGAGTCAATGCTACATTTAGAGAGGGACAAAAAGAAGCTATTCAAGATGTCTTAGATCATAAAAGAGTGTTGGTTGTGCAAAAAACAGGCTGGGGAAAAAAGTTTGGTTTATTTTCTGGCCACTAAAATACTTAGGCAAAAAGGTGAAGGTATTACATTGATAATCAGCCCGTTATTGGCATTAATGAATAATCAGATAGACTCTGCGACAAGACTTGGAATAAAGGTAGAGACGATAAATTCTGAGAATACACAACAATGGGAAGAGGTAAAAAAGGGTTTGGTAGATAATAAGATAGATGCACTTATTATATCACCTGAAAGGTTGGCAAATGAAGATTTTAAAAAGTTTTTGAGTAACGATATTTCATTAAAAATTTCTTTGTTTGTAGTAGATGAAGCCCATTGTATTTCAGACTGGGGACATGATTTTCGTCCGGATTATAGAAGGATTATAAGTTTAATAAACCTTCTTCCTAGAAATGTTGCGGTATTGGCAACTACTGCAACAGCTAATGACCGTGTGGTAGAAGATATAAAAATGCAATTAGGACAGGATTTATTGATAAGCAGAGGAAGTTTGTTGCGTGAATCTTTAGCAATACAAGTAATAAAGATCTCCTCTAAAGAAGGGCGAATGGCATGGATATTGCAAAATATAAATAATATGCCGGGGACAGGTATAATATATTGTCTGACAATCAACGATTGTGACACTGTAAATAAATGGTTGAAGAATAATAATATTAATAGTGAGGCTTATTACTCCACGCTTGATAAAAGTGTAAAGAATGGTATAGTTGAAAGGTTTATGAATAATAATATCAAAGTATTGGTTGCAACTATAGCATTTGGAATGGGATTTGATAAGCCGGATATAGGTTTTGTTATACATTTTCAAAGACCGGGGAATCTTGTATCATATTATCAGCAAATTGGAAGAGCCGGAAGAAATATTCCTAAGGCTTATGCTATTTTACTTTGTGGAGAGGAAGATGATATCATTAACAAATACTTTATAAATACAGCATTTCCGACAGAGGAACTTATGAATCAGGTTGTGGATAATATTTCTAAAAATAATGGTTTAGGCTTAGGTGATTTACAAAAATGTATAAATATGAATCAAAGAAAAATTAATGCTTGCTTAAAGTACCTTACTGTAAGTGGAGATATCTATGAAGATGGAAAGAAGTATTATAAAACAACTAATAAGCTCTGGCAGCCGGATTTGGAAAAAAGTAAAAAAATTACACAAATAAGATATGACGAGTTAAAAAATGTTCAACAATTTTCGGATACAAATATTTGTTATATGAAGTATATAGGAGAGAGCTTAGATGATAAGAAGATGGCTGTTTGTGGAAAATGTTCTAATTGTATAGGAAAGGCTTTGTTTCCCCTAGAAATTGACCAAGAAATATTGTACAGGGCGGAAAAATTCTTAAAAGAGGCTTTTTATAGTATTAAGCCTAGAAAACAATGGCCCAAGGATGAAAAAGTAGAGGGAACTTCAAATATACCTGAGAAATTTCGAATGGAAGAAGGCCTGGTTCTCAGTAATTATGGGGATGCAGGATGGGGGAGAACTGTTTCAAAAGAAAAATATATAGATGGACATTTTAGTGATAGTTTGGTAGAAACGTCTGCAGAGCTGTTAAGGAGTTTTGTTAAGGAAAATCAAATTATTTACCTTACTTCAATTCCATCAATAAGGCATCCGAATTTGGTTTTAAATTTTGCCGAAAGATTGGCAAAGAGACTTGATTTAATTTATATAGATACTTTGGAGAAAACAAAGAATGTTATTGAGCAAAAGGAGCTAAACAACAGTTATTTGCAATATGAAAATGCAGATAAATCTTTTAGTGTAAGGAAACTTGATTTACCCTCCGAAAATATATTATTGGTAGATGATATGGTAGATTCAAAATGGACACTGACTGTGTGCAGCTATAAATTAAGAAAAGCAGGAAGTGGAAGAATATATCCATTTGCTTTGGCCAATAGCAGTGGAAATGATGGAGATTAGAATATGAGTATTTCAGAGCAATCAATGATTGCAATTTTATTATGCAGTCATTTGGGGTTGGGGCAAAATAAGGACCTAAAACCTTTTACCCTTACAGAGTGGAATGATGTATCGGATATACTTAAGAAAAATAATGAGGCTGCGGCATTACTTTTTCAAAAAGAAAATACTGTACTTGAACAAGGTGTATTTACAAAACAAAAGATAGACAGAATTCATTCTTTGCTGGACAGAGGTGGGGCGGCCGCTTTAGAAATAGAATTTTGGTTACAAAGAGGAATTCAAATTATTACGATATTTGATGACAATTATCCTAAGTTGTTGAAAAAAAGGTTGCAGAAGAAAGCTCCGCCGGTTTTATTTTATGCCGGTGATATTAATCTTTCGAATAAGATAGGAATTTCTATTGTAGGTTCAAGAAATATTGATGAAGCAGGTATGGAATTTACTAAAAAATTAGTATCCAAGGCAGCGAAAGAAAATCTGGTTATATATTCAGGTGGAGCAAGGGGAGTAGATTCTATTTCAGAAAAAGCAGCATTGGAAGAAGGAAGTGCCGTAATATCTTTTATAGCGGATTCGTTGGCAAGTAAAATAAAAAAAAGAGATGTAATAGATGCTATTTTAGGAAAAAGACTTCTTTTACTTTCAGATGTAAAACCTGATGTGGGATTTAGTGCAGCAAGAGCCATGAATAGGAATAAGTATGTGTATGCAGCATCTTATGGAACGTTTGTCGTAGCAGCTGATTATAAATCAGGGGGGACATGGTCAGGAGCTATAGAAAATATAAAGTATAATTGGACAAAAGAGTTTGTGTGGGAGCAGGAAAGATATTCAGGAAATAAAGCTCTTATTAGTATTGGAGCTATTGCATTTAACCTAAGTGATGAAAAAATTTATGATTTAATTATGAAAAAAGAAGATCATATAAACAACTTGACTTTACTGCTGTTTTTAATTCTGAAGAATCAATTGCTGTCAGACAAGATATTAAAGATGAAAGTGCTGCTAAAAATATAGAGCAGGGTGCAAATTCAAATGATCTTTATGAGGTCGTTCGTGAACAAATTTTAATAAATTTAGGAAACGGTCTTAGTTTAGAGGAGGCAGCTGAAAAGTTTCACATAGCAAAGGGACAGATGAAGACATGGTTGAAACGCCTATGTGATGAAAAGGCAGTATATCGTTCACAAAATAAGTATATCAAAAATACTTAATATTTTTCTGATTGTGTACATCAAAAAAAGTAGAAGTAGTATGTGACATGCTGAGAATTTTTGATATGTGTAATTAGGAAAAAAGAAAGTTACTTGGTATGTTAGTATAACTCACTTTAAATAACAATTTTGTATAACAGAACATATATTCTTGAATTAAAGTTTCTATGCTGATTTCAAATATATTGCTAATTAACGTGAGTTGTAATAGTTGTAGAAAATAAAATATTTAAAAAGTTGGATAACTTTATTTTTATGTGAGCAAAGGAGTGCTCAATCTTTATGTGAAAAAGAAAAGAGAGTATCGTATTATAACCGTAAATTAGTTATTTTGCGATACTCCCTATGTTTTTATAAAAGTGAATGTATAACACCGTCTCTGCACTGATTTGGCGTAATAAGGTAAGGTAGATTCTTAGAGTCCATCATATTATGTGCCCCTATAACACCACCCGGCTCATTAGGAAACATAGCGGTATCATACATATTTCCAAGCCCCGAAACTATCTTTACCTGTATGATCTTAAGTCTGTCGGGACGGGAATAATCGTAGAATTCCTCTCTCTTATAAGGCATATTTTCAAGGTGTTTAAGAACCTTTCTGATATCCCCTACGATTTTATCGGCAATTTTATGTGCAGCATATAGACCTTCTGAAGTTCTTCCTTCTTTGTTCTTAAAAAGCACATCAACATGAAGTATGTAATCACTTAAAGCAGGAGTACCGGCTCTATCAGGAGTAAATTGTTCTTTCAGAATCCCCTCGGAAGAACCTATATTTGACGGTTGGAAACCGCTTTCATCCTCAACTCCGGTAAGCATAAGAGTAACTCCGTCTAAAAGATGGGTAGTGCCCTCACCGAGCTCACCGACTACCTTGCAGGCAATGGGTGAAAAATCAAGGTTGGAGTTGACAAAGCGGTCATGATCCTCGGGGGCTATTATATTGACATTTACTTCTTTAAGTAGAGGCTCACTGTCTAAATACTTTTTTGCTATATCTTTTTGTATGTAAAGAGTACCCTTTTCTATGGCTGTTTTATCGGAAAACTCAACTTTATCTATATGAAAGACCTTTCTGGTAAGTTTTGAAAGGCGTTTTTCTTTTACTGAAGGATCTTTTTTAACAGGTTTTCCAAATTTCTTAAGTTTATTTTTTAACAAAGCTATAGCTTTCATGGCATCATAATCTGTTAAGTTATTTTGACCTACTACGCAGGACTCGTAGCCTGACTCGCTTTTGTTAAAGTCAACTACACAGTCGACATAGTTGTTGGTACATACAAGCCTTCCCTGTAAACCTATATAACTTAAGCCTACACTTGGAATACCTCTTATACCGAGCTGCTCTATAACATTTACAAAATCAATATGATGATTGCCCCATCCGTCTATGGCTACTATTGCTCCGTCTGCTCTAAGCATACGGGCTATATCACCTACACGCTTTGTGGTATAGATCTTGTCATCACAGACTTCGGACACACCGTCAACTATAATACCTGTAAACTCTACATCTTCATCATTTGACAAAAGCTTGGTAACAGGGCATCTGAAGTGATGTAAAGTTGTCATTTTAATACTTGGTCCAAGTCCCATAATATACCCCCTATTTTTAATCAATGGTATTTTCCTTGTTTTCAAGGAAATCTTATTATCTATCTCATATAAATGAGCAATAAGAGTGGACATTTCTATACTTAGATTAAGAAAATGCCGCACAAAGCCAAAATACACAAAATATGCTTATAGATTGTGATATTTTCTTGGTGCGGCAAACTCTTGGTATATCGCTTTTCAAATAAAAGAACTAATTATACTTTATTACACACTTAGCCGTATTTTTTGCTCATACAGCTTTCTAAGCTTCCATCCTTGTAGCTGTAAAATAAAGTATATAAGTTAGTTAAGTTATTTTGCAAACACTACACTGCTGTACCGACCTTGTGATACTTAAATTAATACTGAGGTGTTTTAGAATTTTCTATGTGCAGGAAACAGTAATTAATTTATCTATCTCTCAGTCAGTACAAAAGAAATTTAATAATTATACATTATGACGATACTCGTATGGAAGTACCTTGGTTGCATTAAAGCTTGGGCAGTCTCTTACCCACTCAAGAGATTCCTTGATTATAGCTGTCTGCTGCGGTATATTATTGGGTTCACCCGCATTAGATCCTATTGGCACATGGGGAGCTGTAATTCTGGGTGCACCCTGTTGTCTTGCTATAGGAGGAAGAGCAGCTATTACGCAGCAACTCATGCCGGCTTCTTCGCAGCATCTTGTAACTATAGTAGCTGAACGGTGGCAGGTTCCGCATCCGCCTGTACAAAGAACTATATCGACACCTTGTGCTTTTAATTTCTTAGCTATTTCAGGACCGGTTTCGTTCATAAATTTTTCAACATTTCCGCCACCGCCCATAAAGGTATAGGTTTCAGTTGGCAGTGAGCCTATAAAGCCTTCTTTAACAAGCTCATGAAGACGGTCTATAGGAAACATGGCATTTACATCCTTGTTGATATCTGAGTTGTCAAACCCGCCATGTGTAACCATAAGCTGATCTGAAGGAGTATCAAAAGGAATTGTACGATAGGAGAAGTCTCCTGAGGTATTGAAAGGAGTTTGGTCTTTTCTATGAATTCCTCCGGCTGTAATAAATGCTACTTTACATTCACTTAAAGGTTTTTTTAATTCGGTAAATACGGGTTTGGGTGTAACCGGAACGAAAATCTCAGATTGCATACCCTCTTTTGTTGTTAATTTCATTTATTTTTCCCTCCTCAAATATATGATACTTGACTTGTGAACTCCCCTTGTATAAAGCTTAAGGCTTTTGACCTTACTAATCCTGTGAGATGTTATTAAGGGGGCAGTTCTAACCCTATACATTTTGCTGCATTGATCACTGTCTAAGACAGATAAGATTATGGCAGCCTTATTATTGTGAAATAAATCTATTATCTAAATATACAAAACTGTTGTTCTATGTGTTTATAAGCTATGTTTTACGCTTTAGGCATTAATTTTACACGGCTGAAATAAAACTCCACATCAAGGTCGTTATCAAGTGTAAGTTTAGTAAATACCCAGCGTCTGGGAACTCTTATAATAACAGGAAGGTTTTTGACCGCTACTTCTATGGCGGTATCATTAAACTCTGTTATCCTGCCTCCCAAAAGGCAAGGTATAACTTCTTCTTCACGCATTAACTCATGGTAGTCATAATCACAGGGACTCTCAGTTACTTCGATATAGCTGAAATAAAAGCTTACCTTATCTTCAAGCTTAGGTTCGGAAAAAGAAAGCAGTGTCTTAGGCAGCTCTATAACACCAAGACGCCCGTTTAAGTTTATCTTTACCCTATTTTCGCTAATCCCGTTTATAACTCCACCCATAAGTACAGGGTTTATAATGTAGTTCATTTTAGTGAAGTGTTCCGCTGTCAACAAGCTTGTTCTCAGGAAGTCCGAGAATTCTGTTGTTTGCATTGATGACTTCATTGTTCCACTTCTTCTCGGCAGCCTTGATCTCAACACCTGACATAGTATTCTTAAGCATCTGGATAGCTCTTGCGGCAACTTCTGCGGTTACACATGAGCAACCTGCTATATCGTTCTCGAATCCGCCGGCATCCATATTTTCCTCAACCATTGCCTTAGCGTACTCGTTACCTACAACCAACTGTCCCTGGTAAGCACAGAATGATACTCCTACTACAGGTATACCTCTCTTGCCTGCCTGTCCTATATGCTGTATAAAGTCGATATGGTTATTTCCGAAACCTTCAGTTGTTATGATAACACCGTCAAGGTCGAGAGACTCAAGCATGGAACCAAGTCTTTCTGATACCCAAAGTTTCTCATCATTAACCTGAGGAGAACCTACAAATACAACACCTATAAGGTCAAGTTCACTGTCCGCTGCAAGTCCTTCTACGAGCGGCTCTCTTATGTAGTGACGTGTCATTTCCTTGGTAGCAGGTCCTATACAGGTAAGAGCATGGATTGATCCGTCTCTAACCTGGTTAGGTGTAAGCATTATCGGAACGTTACCGCAGTCAACATTCTTTTGTCCTCCGAGGATTCCGCAAGGCTCTGTCGGGCAAAGTACATTATCGTGCATAGCTCCCTGTCCCATGATCTCTTTGATAAGAACAACTCTCGGATTGCCGCTTCTTCTTACATCTTCACATACTTCTTCACGAACTACTTCGCCGTTGTAATCCTTGAGCTCGTTACGAACAGCCTGTATTATGTAGTCTTGGCACTTATGAGCTGCGAAAGGCCCCGGTCTTGTCATACCTGAGAGTCTTTGAATTACAGCATGGCAACGGATTATGATATCGCCCTCGTCAGCACATCCCGGATGACCGAAGAACATCTTCTCATCAAGATATCCTTCTGAAGAACCGAACTCATGTACCTGAACTCCGTCTTCGTCAACACCTGTAAGCATGAATACAACGCCGTCTACAACCTTGGTAACACCCTCACCGAGTTCACCTTCAACCTTGGTAGCTATAGGGCATACGTCCATGATGGTCTCTGTATAGATATGTCTCTTATCAGGATAAATAACCTCAAGTTCAAGACTTTTACAAAGAACATCTTCCTTAACCGCCTTTTTAACGATATCCTTATCTATAGTGATAATACCGTCCTTGATAGAAGTTTCTTTGCCGAGTTTTACATCTTTAATCTTGATGTGCTTTTTAATAAGCTGACGTATAACTTTCTTTTCACCGTGCTTTTCATCTGCAGGCTGTGCAGCAAGTGCAGCCGGTGCAGCAGCACCTGCAAATACAGGTACATCAAGTTTTAATCCTTCGAATTTCTCCGCTTTTCCAATCTCAATATGAATCATGCCGTCTCCTCCTGTTCTTACAGTTGATTGTGAAACTGTAGCTGAATTTGCTACCGGTTGTGAAACATCTGCACTGCTCTTGGCAGCTGCTTTTTCCTCTTCTACCTGATTTACAGAGTCAAGTACATTAGCGGTAATAGGTGTAAGTGCCTCGGTATCCTCAAGTAAAGTGCGTCCTATAACCTGCTCTATACGGAGTCCTTCGGGGCTGAGTGTTAGGAGTCCCGCTTCCTGCATATCTGCAAAAAGTCCCGGATCCTCAAGGTCTGCTGCACTTATAACTGTTCCCTTTTCTCTTCTACAGCAGAAGATCGCAGGATCTTTAAGATGCTGTTGCAGTGTTTCCTGTGTAATTGACATTACTTACTTCCTCCTTATAATTAATTATTTATTACAGTTCAGATAGGCATTTATAATTCGTCAAAAATTAAGATTTCTAAATTTTATTTATAAATCAGACGAATTATGAATGTCTGTAGTATCCTGATAGATATACATGAACAATATACCGAACTAAAACTTGCTTTCAGGTGTATACTATTCATGTACATCTATCCTACCTGAACTGTAACAATTATTTTTTAATTTTTAAATCTTCGTATCATCTTGTAGTTGACTGAGCGTAAAGCACCGTCAGTACAATGATAAACCGGCAATTTTAATTGCGGTGCACATGACATTACCGTGTTGGTACAGTCTGTACAGTTGCTTATAAGCACAGCCTGTGCCCCGTTCTTCTTTAATGCCATAACTTTTTGCACCTGTCCGGGACATCTGCCCGGATTTTCACACTTAAGGCTGTTTTTAACTTCTTTAGCCTGTTTGCAATACTCTACTCCTACTACTTCCGAGCCCATGCTCTTAGCCTGTTCTTCAAGTCTTTCCTTATTGGCTCCACAGGCACATACCAAAAGCCCTATTTTCTTGGGACCGGGCATAAAGTTTTCTGCGACTATAATTCCTCCGGTAGTCTTTACTATAGGTTCCGAAAGAGTGGTTCTTTTTCCGGTAAAAGGTCCTCCCATAATTATTTCACCGTATTCGGGTCCAAGTCCCCCTGCCATATCTATAACAGTTCCTACACTCTCTCCAAGCGGAACATCTCTGAATATATGTATAGAGGCATTTTCCTTAAGCTTGCCTGCTACGGTCAAATCTTTGTCTATAAGGGGCTTTTTATCAACTACCGCCTCACGAAGTCTATAAACGGTTTCTGCATTGATAACTATTGCACCTGCAGCTAAAGGTAACTGCTCAGGTTCAAGCAATACTCCCAGAGCATCTCTTACTATGGCTCTTTCCTCGCCTACAGGGTATATGTTTTCTAATTCAAATATAGTAATATTGTCATCTTTTATATTGTTTTTTAAGATCTCAATAGCCTTGGTATGTATATGCTTTAAGCAAATGATGCCCTTTTGTGCATTTACGACCTCCATAGCAATTTTTAATCCTTCTATTAATTGCTGAGGTTCTTTTTCTATCCTGTCTATGTTATGTGAGAGTATAGGTTCACACTCTGCGGCATTTACCGCTATAACTCCGCCGCTTTCAAATTTTTTTCCGAGTTTTACATAAGTTGGAAAACCGGCACCGCCAAGTCCTACCAGCCCCGACTCTTCGATAAGTTTGAGGGGCGTAGTCTCGGTGAGCTTTTCATACTTTGAGAAATCGGTATTTTCTTCATTGATCACTATCTCTGCTTCATTAACGGAGTCTACCATACCGTCCACACTTGAAAAAATATTTGCTCCAAGTGAAGCGTCAGGTTTTTTGGCTATAAGCTGACCTCTTTTTACATGAGTACCTGTAGATACAACAGGCTCTGAGGGAACACCTATGTGCTGCCTCAGTGGAAAAGTAAGTTTCATATATATATTTCCTCCTAAATTGAGTTTCTTAGCTTTATTGATATTAAGTCAAAGAAACTCAAAAGTTATAAACTTTGCAGATTACAGAATGTCTATATATTAACAATTTACATCAAAATAATTCGCAATGTAATATGGTTAAACTTTGAAATTTTTAGTAAAATAACTTAAGTAATAACTTTACAATATTTTGAAATAAAAAGTTATATTAAGTAATTTATTATTTGTTTTTGAGCTTTTAGTATTTGCATTGTAGTTCTAAATGTGTTATTAGTAAAGAGAGAATAGTTAATCAGCCTTATGACAAAATTTCATAACTAAATTTTTAACAAAGGAGGACTTAGATGGATATCAATAAATTGCAGCTTTTCTCAGATATTGCACAAACCAAAAACCTTTCTGACAGTGCACAAAGAATGGGATATACACAGTCCGGTGTAAGCCATGCAATTAATAAACTTGAAAAAGAAATGGGAGTTTCACTTTTAAAAAGAAGCAATCATGGAGTCTCTCTTACAAAGGATGCGGAGTTTTTACTTCCCAAGGTAAGGGCTATTCTTGGAAACTATGATAAACTTATGGAAAGCATAGACTCCATAACCGGACTGAAAAAGGGCGAAGTCAATATAGGAACTTATTCAAGCATAGCCAGACAGTGGCTTCCCTTTATCATAAAGAGGTTTCAGGAATTATATCCTAATATAAAAATAAGTATACACGAAGGCGGTGTGGAAACTATAGAAACATGGATGTATGATGGCGTTATAGATCTCGGATTTTTAAGCTGGAGAAAGGATCAAAATTTTAAGTTTATAAGTCTTGCAAGAGATAATTTATATGCTGTAACATCTGCCGATATTACTCTGCCTAAGGATTATAATAAGACATTTCCTTTCTCGGCTTTTTTGGAATACCCGTTTATAGCATCTTCAAGCGGCATTGACAGTGATGTAAGCACAGCCTTTGAGGTGGCAAATATAAAGCCCAATATAAAATTTTCATGTAATGATGAAAATACTATTATTTCCATGGTGGAAAATAACCTTGGAATAAGTCTTTTGCCTGAAATGTTTTTAAAAGGAAGAGATTCCAATATAAATATAATACCCACATCCCCCTGTGTGGTAAGAACCTTGGGTATAGGAGTTATGAAGCAAAAAAACTTATCCTCCTCTGCAGCGGCATTTATACAATTAGCCAAAAAGGTAGTTAAGGAGCTTATTTGAGTAGAGTACAAAAAGCAAGTTTGCTTTTTAAACTATAAGGCAAGAGCTTTTTATATGCTCGGTTTAATACTTGAAAATTATAGGAAAGTATTTTTAACAAGAATTGACTTTTTATTAACAATAACAAAGTTTCCTTTTGAACATATCTACACAGTAAACTATTGATATTTACAGATTAATTAAGAAGATTTAGTTACTGTAAAGGCTTGTCTTAATATAGTTTCAATATTAGATAATTACTTGTAAAAGCTTGTTTTTCATGATATTCTTACACTGTAAAAGTATTTAATATATTTTTTGCAAATATAAAAAATCATGTAAAAATATGCTAAAAACAGGAGGAACTTAATGAAAAAAATTCACACTCTTTTAATGCTTTTAATGCTAAGCGTACTGCTTGTTGCATGTGGCTCATCAGGAAGTGGAAGTAAGAAGGAAGACAAAAAGACCGAAGAGGGCAAAGACAAATCAAAAAAGAAGTCTAAAAAAGATAAAAAATCCAAAGATAAAAGTTCTGAGGATGAAGATGAAAGTAAAGATAAAAAGAAGAAAAAATCATCTAAAACTAAAGAAGCTAAAGGTGAGAAAATAATTGATAACGAAGGCTACTCTATGACTGTAGAGGGGATAGATGAGAATGGTGTCAACGGCTATACCGTTAAGGTGTTGGTTGAGAATAAGTCTTCTGATACAGATTATGCGTTAACTGCTCAAAAGGCTTATGTAAATGGGGTACAGGTAGAGGCGGACTTTTATTCTGTAGTAGATGCGGGAGAGCAGGACGAGACAGGCATTTATATTAAAGATTTGAAAAAATATGGGCTCAGTGAGTATAGTGATATAGAAATTGAAGTCCTTGCTTACAATAGTGAAGATATTACAAAAAAGGAGCTTCCTAACGAAACTGCACACATTTATCCGCTTGGTAAAGATAAGGCAGGTAAGTTTGAGTATGAGATAAAGGCTACGGATCAGGTTCTTGTGGATAATGAGTATGTTAAAGTTGTTTATGTAGGCAGTGAGGAAGATGAGGATGACGGATATTCGGCAAATATTTATATTGTTAACAAAACGGATACTCAGATAACAGTCGATGCAACTAATGTATCTATAAACGGATATATGGCAGATCCTCTTTATATGAAAAGTGTTGATGCGGGAAAAAGTGCTTTTACAACTATGAATTGGTTAAGCAGCGATCTTGAGGAAGCACAGACAGATAAATCAAGTATATCAAATATAGAGATAGAGTTTGATATTTATGATGAAGAGGATTCAAGTAGAGAACATTTCTTTAATGATAAAGTAACTATTACACCACAGTAATATATTAATAATAAACTGCTTTTATAAAAATAAGGATTTGTTTTAGATAAGTAAATGAAGTCTTTTGGCTCAGTATTTGTAAACATAAAGTTTTATATAAAAAAACGGGAAAATAAGAGGGGTTTTATGAAAAAAATTTATCATTTTTTGATGCTTTTAATGCTTAGTATACTGCTTGTTGCCTGCGGATCGTCTGAAAGCGGAAGTAAAAAGGAAGACAAGAAGACTGAAGAAAGTACAAAAAAATCAAAGAAGAAAAAGAAATCAAAAAAAGATAAAAAGAGTAAGAAAAAAGATAAAGACCAGTCTGATGAAGTTGATGAAACTGATGAGACTGAGGAAGAGGAAACAAAGAAGGAAAAGGAGACAGAGGCTAAAAAACAAAAGTCAAACTCTAAAAGTGAAAGACCTATGACACTTGAAAGTTATACTGCTATTGATAATGAAAAATGTTCTATTACAATAAACAGTATAGAAGAGGATAAGTGGAGCGGAGGTTATGATATCAATGTTTTATTAGAAAATAAATCTGCCGATATTAATTATAATTTCACTTTGGAAGCTGCTGTTGTAAACGGAGTACAGGTAGAACCCAGTCTTTATTCAAATGTTCTTGCAGGAAAGAAAGCTACCGCTAAGATTGGAATTAGAGATTTAACGGACTATGGAATTACAGAGTGTACTGATATAGAGCTTTTCTTTAAAGTTGTTGACAGTGATGATTTTGGGGCGGAGGATATATTAAACGAAGCTATACATGTATATCCTTACGGTCAGGAAAACGCAACACAGTTTACTCGTGAGGCTAAGCCTACGGATCAGGTGCTTGTAGATAATGAATATGTTACTATTACATACATAGGAAACACACAGGATGATATCTACGGATATGTACTAAATACCTATGTTGTAAATAAGACCGATAAAGACCTGTCAATTAGAGCCGATTCATTTTCTATAGACAGCTATATGGCAGATGCCAGTTATTATGTAGATATTAAGGCAGGAAAGAGTATGTTTGCAAAAATGTATTGGCATGACTATATCATTAAACAAATAGGTGCGGATATGTCAAATATAAAAAACATAGAAGGTAACATAAGGGTTAAGGATGGGGCTTATAAGGAGCTTAGTAGTGATGCTGTGAAAATCACACCGTAGAAAAGTAGGTTGACAATAACGCACTCATAGGGGGGAGTCCTATGATTTTAATCGTCGGGACATGAGCTTATCTTTTATAAATTAAAGGGTAAAGGTTTTCAACTGCGTTTTGATAAATATAAAAATCAAAAAACAGGAGGTGCTCTATGAAAAAGTTTTATATGTTTTTAATGCTTTTAATGCTCAGTCTATCACTTGTTGCCTGCGGCTCATCCGAAAGCGCAAGTAAGAAAGAAGACAAGAAGACTCAAGAGGGGGAAAAGAAATCAAAAAAGAAAAAGAAGAAGAAAAAAGATAAGAAATCAAAAGATAAGAATGAGGCGGATGAGGATGAAACCGAGGAAGAAACCAAGGAAAAAAAGAAAAAGTCCGCTTCCAAGGGTGTTGGAGGTGCTACGCTTCAAAGTTACACAGCCGTTGACAGTGAGGACTATTCTATAACGGTAAATAGTATAGAAGAGGATGATATATTGGGCTTTACCGTCAATATTACAATTGAGAATAAATCATCTGACCAAGACTATTCCTTCAATGCAGATAATTGCTCAATAAACGGAGTACAAACAGGAGTTTCAATGTACTCTGATGTTGCTGCGGGAAAAAAAGCAAACACAAAAATTACTTTTGATGATTTGAAAGCATATGGCATTGAAAAGTATACCGATATAGAAGTTCATATTGCGGTTTCCGATGCAAGCTTAGGTGGTGATGAATTGGGAGAGGAAAATATTCACATATATCCGTACGGAGAGGAAAATGCCGTTAAATTTGTTTATGAGCAAAAAAGCACGGACAAAGTTTTAATAGATAATGAATATCTGACACTTATTTATACCGGAGTTGATAAGGAAGATTCTTGGGGCTATGCGCTCAACTTCTATGTTGTCAATAAAACGGATGTAGAAATGGTTCTTAATGCGGATAATGTGTCTGTAGACGGATATATGGCAGATCCTTTCTTTATAGAATATGTATATGCCGGGAAAAGTGATTTCATAAGTATGAGTTGGTTTGACAGCACTTTAGAGCAAAATAATATAGACGAGAATAATATATCAAACATAGAATTTACTATGGATGTTTATGACGGTGATGATTATAATAAGGCTCATTTTGCAACTGAAACCATAACAATAAATCCATAAGTGTATAAAGTAACAATTACTTATTTATACAGGCTGCCTGGCAAGTTTTTAGTCAAGTATGCAGCCTGTATTATAAATTTATAAGGTATAGTGAGTTATTGCCCGAGTATTTTAGGCTATGTACTAAGACGGTTATTACAAGGGATGTTCACAAATATAAAGTCTAATCAAGAAATAGGAGTTTTTTAATGAAGAAATTATATCATTTGTTAATGTTTTTAATGCTTAGTATACTGCTTGTTGCCTGCACTGCATCTGAGAGCGGGGGTAAAAAGGAAGATAAGAAGACTGAAGAAAGCCGGGAAAAGTCTAAAAAGAAAACTAAAAAAGAAGATAAATCTAAAGATAAAGCCGATAATGATGAGTCTTTTGATAAAACTGAGGAAGAAACAGATACTGAAAAAAAGCAATCTTCCCAAAACAGAAGACCATATACTCTTAAAAGTTATGCTGCGATTGATAAAGATACTTATTCCATTACTGTAGACAGCATGGAATGGGAAGAGAAATTTGATCGAGAATATCTTAATCTTACACTTGAAAATAAGTCTACTGATAAAATATACGGTTTTCAGGCAGAGCCATGCTTTGTAAATGGAGTACAAGTAGGTGACTCTATGTATGAGTTTCTAGATGCAGGCAAAAAATTAAAATTGAAATGGCCTATTGATTACTTGAACGAATATATCGATATAGATATTACAGATTTAGAAATAGAATTCCATATTTATGAGATGGATGGTAATGCAGGCGATGTTGTAGATACCGAAACAGTTCATATTTATCCTTATGGCGAAGAAAATGCTACTAAATATGTGTATGAGCCAAAGGATACGGATCAGGTACTTCTTGATAACGAGTATTGTACTATTATTTGTATAGGGGCAGGGGATCGTTACGGTATCGACTATGCTTTGAGACTGTACTTTGTTAATAAAACAGATAAAGAAATGGTATTTAACATTGATGATGTCTATGTAAATGATGCTATGATACATCCGGTTTTTCCACTGACTATCAGACCGCAAAGAAATACTTTTGATCTTATGATGTGGTCTAATAGTTCTCTTAGGGAACAAGGTATAGATCCGGATAATGTATCAAGTGTAAGATTTATTGTAGATACATATGAGCCGGGGCACCTTAATGACGAGCATTTTTTTAGAGAAAGTGTAACTTTTACAAAATAGAGATGTAGGGCAAAAACTTTGTTATACTATAAGTAACTTTAATACCATATTTTTCACAGGAGGTATTTTATGAAAAAGTTTTTAATGTTTCTAGTCCTTAGCCTGCTGCTTGTTGCCTGTAGTACATCTGAAAACGGCAGTACAAAAGAAGATAAAAAAACTGAAAGTACAAAAGATACAAAAAAAGGCAAAAAAAATAAGTCTAAAGATGAGTCGGATAAGTCGGAAGATGAAGCTGATGATTACGAAGATAAGGTGGATGAAACTGATAATGAAGAAGAAACAAAAGAGGGGAAGAAATCATCATCTAAAAGTACAAGACCTATAACACTTAAAAATGAAGTAGTGCTGGATAATGAGTTATTTTCGATTACAGCAAAAAGTATAGATGAAGATAGTGAATATGGATATTTGGTTAATCTCTTGATTGAAAATAAATCTCCGGATAAAACTTATACATTCGGCATACAAAAAGGACAGGTCAACGGAGTAGAGGTTGATCCTTATACAATTATTTTTATCAACCCGGGTAAAAAAGCAAATATAACAGTGTTTATTGAGAATCTTAAAGAATACGGCATTGAAGAATATACTGATATAGAGCTTATTGTAAATGTCACAGAAGGTAAATACACTTATGATGAGCCTTATACAATGAGCGAGTCTATACATATTTATCCGTACGGTAAAGAAAATGCCGGCAAGTTCGTCTATGAAGCAAAGGCAGGGGATCAGGTACTTGTTGACAATGAGTATGTTACAGTTATTTATACCGGAGATAATAAAGAAAATGAATTGGGTTATTCCATAAACCTTTACATTGTTAATAAAACAGATAAAGATATCACAGTTTCAGGAGATGATATGTCTATAAACGGATATATGGTTGGAGCAGATTTTTTCAAAGATGTAAGTGCAGGTAAGGTATCTTTGTCCAATATCCAATGGTATGAAGAAACATTTAAAGAAAATGATATAGATGAATCGAAGATAAATGATATAGAGTTTAGTTTGGATATTTACCCACCGGAGAATATTGAGGCTGAACATTTCTTCAACGGAATGTTAAAAATCACACCATAGTAATAGTGCTGTGATGCTATAAACAAGCTGATTATAGTGATTTTTGCCGGTTTAACATGAAAAGCCCATAGTGTCTTCTATAAAAATCAGTGCTTGCAAAAGCCATTTGCTTATTTGGTAAATAATTCCTTTCGGTTGCCGATTAAAGAAACACTCCCTAGTGCATCGTTCGCTGCTGTTTACAAATTCCACAGTTTGTAAAAGAAAGTCAAAACTTTATTAACAGTAGCGCAAGTATGATTGAAATAGGGAGTGTTTTTATTTAATTATGCTGTTTAATCTTTTATACCGAATGACTCTGCCAAAAAAATAGTTTTCTTTGCCCAGTTAATGTGGGTCTTGTACTCATTCATACGGTCTTTTGAAAGACTGCCCAGTACGAAGGAATTGGAATTTTTATTCCAGTCAAGCACTTCCTGTGCATCGTTGAAGTCATATCTTGATACCTTATAGGCTTGGTTGATTACCGGTATTTGATTCGGATGTATAACAGTTTTGCCGATAAATCCGCAGAGTTTATCATCTTTAATCTCACTGATCAAGCCCTGTTCCCAGTTCTCTCCTGCATAATACTCCCAAACCGGACCGGACACAATATAATCCAAACCGTATACCGTAATTATATCTGAGAAAATATTGGAGATGGGTCTTATTTTGTGAATAGACTCGTCAACCTGTCTTCTGAAACCGAACATATGGCAAAGATCGTTGCCCCCTACTCTTATATTTAATACAAGCTCTTCCGCCTGTGACAAGAGTTCTTTTAATGAGTAAAGTATATCAGTCCTATATCTGAGGTCAATAATAGTGGAGTTTTCATAGATCGGCATCATATAAAGCTTTTTGTTTGCAAGCTCATTTGCCCTGATTATTTCGTTAATATAATCCTTAGCATTACCAAGGTTAAACTTAGGTATAATAAATCCGGTAATTATCTCAATATTTTCTTTAAGATGCTCGGTCAATCTTTTGATCTGCTCGGGATTTCTCACTCTTATAAATATCTTTGGCAAATAAAAGGGCTGTTTTTGATAGCTTATAAAAATTTTTTTAATAGATGCAATTAAAAGCTCTTCGCTTTCAGCTACAAAATCATCATTAATAGTATCTTCAAGGCAAAGAGCCAGTGAGAATTTTGTGCCGAATTTTTCATTTATAATTGAATTTGCAATTGATTCTTTGTTGGCAGGGCAGTATAACAAAGCACCTACACTGTAATATAGAACATTATCTTTCATAGTTTTTCACACCTTTGCAAAAAGATTAACAACGCAATAAAGTATATCATTTATTGAAAAAAAAAGATATACTTTATACTATAGAAAGATTAGAGAACAGACAGCAAAAAGGTGGTATTAACTTTTATGGAAACAGTGAATTACAGGTACAATATTTTGAGTATAGACTCGATAGAAGCATTTCTAAATATAAAGGGCGGATATAACAACGGTATAAGAGATGTATACTTTATAAGAGCGGTCGGTGAGCCACAAAATATTCAAAGTTTGATTGAAGATGCAGATAGGCAAATGGATAAAGAAGCGGCGAATAATAGGCTTAAATATGTTAGAATAAGCGCACTTCCAAAACTGCTTAAAATAGAAGACTCGGAGTATTATAAGAATCTTTACTCAAAATGGGAAGGCGGCTCTATAGGGGCTTTTAGAAATATTTTATTAAATGAGACACTTAAAAGTACATTTTTACAGGCATTAAGAAGGGTAAGTGATGAGTATAAGAAGTTCGGGAAAAATACAAGTTATTCAATTATTAAAAACTTTATAATCAAATTATTCTACTGGCTTGATGAAAGTATGTCCGAAGCCTTAAAAGATTGGAATGAAAACAGCCTGATAAAAGTTATTGCGGATAATGTTACAAAAGAACAGGAATACTTATTTTACTTATTTTTGACATTTATAGGCTGCGATGTGCTGCTGATACAAAATAAAGCCGATATAGAGACAGCGGACGGGCTTTTGGAATACTCTAAAAAACTTAGGCTGGGTGCTTATGGAAACAGTGATATCAAGCCTTATACAAGACAAATACCAAGTACAGCTGTTAAGAAAGAGGACTTTAGTTCCGGTGCTGTTAATGTCGGCGTAAGTAAAAAAGTGGTAATTCCTCCAAGACCGCAAAGAAATAAAAGCAGTCAGACTGTTTTGTCAAATAATGCCCTAAGCTCCGGAGGGCAAGCTAAAACAGTATTAAACGCTGCTAACGGGGCAAGAAGAGAACTAAGCTTTGAAGAACTTGCAAAGCTGGCTTCTTCCGTAGTGCTTATTGCTATACATGATGCTAAGGGAGAAGTCATAGGTACGGGTTCCGGTATTATGATCGGAAAAGACGGATTTATCTTGACCAACCACCATGTGGCAGCAGGAGGAAGATTTTATTCCGTCAGAGTAGAGGAAGAGGACAAGGTATACTCCACCAACGAACTTATCAAATATAATTCAAATACCGATTTGGCAGTGCTTAGAATAAAAAGGCAGTTAAAGCCTATTCCCATATACAGGGGTGAAAAAGCCCTTGTCAGAGGGCAAAAGGTCGTTGCGATAGGAAGCCCTCTGGGGCTTTTTAATTCCGTATCCGACGGAATTATCTCAGGTTTTAGAAATATAGATAATGTAGATATGATACAGTTTACCGCTCCCATATCACACGGAAGTTCAGGAGGGGCACTGCTTAATATGTATGGAGAGGTCATAGGCATAAGTACTGCCGGAATAGACAGAGGACAAAATATTAATCTGGCGGTAGGCTATGAGAATATCAAACTATTTACGGCAGGTTTTACAAGTTGATAAAAAACATATTACATGATATTTGTATTGCGGTTTGTTTGCAGAATGGAGATAGAGTAAAAATGCTTTCATAGCTGTTTTTGTTGCGATTTGTTTGCAGAATGGAGATAGTGTAAAAAATATGTTATAGGCTGCTTGTATGGCGGCTTGTTTTAAGAATGGAGATTGGGATGATAAGAGTTTGGTTTAACCATTGGTTCAGCACTTCATACAGACTTATTGAGCTGATGAAGGCGGATGCAAATAAAAAAATCTATATTATAGGCAGTAATATGAGGAAGAACTCAGTAATTCAAAAGGTTTGTGATGAATGGCATGAGGAGCCGACCTGTGAAGGAGCGGAGTATATAAGCTACTGCCTTGACTTTTGTAAAAGCAGGCAGGTGGATGTATTTGTACCGAGAAGAAATATGCTAAGAATCAGTCAAAATATCGATAAATTCAACGATATGGGCGTAAAAGTCCTTTTAGATGATTATGAAACCATCTCACTTTTGGAAGATAAGGTAAAAACCTATGATTTTTTTAAGAGTATAGACGGTATAAATGTACCCGATTACTATAAGGTGGCTAGTGTAGAGGAGTTTAAAAAGGCTTATGTCAAACTTAGTTTAGGCAACGAGGTTGTATGTGCAAAGTTTGTAAGAGATGAGGGCGGTAAGAGCTTTAGGAAGATAAGCAAAGAAAGCAAGGGCTTAAATAAAATCAAAAGCTATGCCGGTGTAGGTATAAGCTATGATTATTACTTGGCTGTACTGGAAGGTGTAGAGGACTTTGATGACATCATACTGATGCCCTACTTAGAGGGAAATGAAATCAGTGTGGACTGCCTTAATACTGAAAAAGGGCTTATTGCAATTCCCAGAGAAAAAGGGAACTCAAGAGACGAAAGAGTATTTTATGATGAGGACATCCTAAATATGGTTGGGATAATTACAGCTAATATAGATATAAAATACCCCTTTAATGTGCAATTCAAATATAAAGGAAGTAAGCTGTATCTGCTTGAGATAAATGCAAGGATGTCGGGGGGCTTGCAGATGAGCTGTCTGGCAGCGGATATAAACATACCCGCTATTGCACTTAATAAACTTTTAGGCGTGGAAGTTGACTGGGTGCAGAGGAAAAAAGAGGCGGTGGTTTCGTATGTGGAGCTACCGTATATTATAAGATAAAATGTAGTTTATTTATTGACTTTCTTGCTCATTAAAATTAAAATATCATACGAGAAAATTAAAATAAAGTATAGTATTTAGTAAATAAAACGACTATTTTTTTAAGGAGCAGGAAATGCAATTTGTAAAGGGAATGAGAGATAAGCTGGAAAAGCATATAGATGTAAATAAGGCATTTACAGTAGAGATGACAGTACTTGGAAAAGCTACTTATGACTGTTGTTGTTTTGGAGTAGATAAAGATGGAAAATTATCAAATGAGAATTATATGATTTTTTATAATCAAACCTCCACTCCTAATAATGACATTAATTACAAAAAGAGCGGTAATAATGACATATTTGAAATTAATTTAAGTAATATACCGAAAGAAATCGTAAAATTAGTTTTTACGGTTAGTATTGATGGAAAGGGTACAATGTCTGAAATTGACAAATTCACCTTTACTATAAAACAAAGTGGAAAAGAAGATATAGTGATATTGAATACAGGTAAAGACTTTAGGAAAGAAGCCGCAATTATTTCAGCAGAGATATATATAAAGGATGTTTGGAGATTGGCGGCTATTTCTAACGGTTTTAATGGCGGACTAAGTGCTTTGCTCAATTATTTTGGAGGTATAGAAGAAAAAAATATTAATGAGCAAATTATTGATAATTCCAATATTCTGAAAGAACAGAGTATACAAAAAATATCTGCTAAAAAGGTGGAAAAAGTACTACATGCAAAAGAGACATTTAATCCGCAAAACAATAACAGCAATCCCACAAAGGTAAGTTTTAAATATAATCCTTACATTGTAGAATCAACTATTGCAATTGACGGTAATTTAGTACAGCCGCCAAACAAATTTTATGACTTGAAAAATGAAAGAATTCAAGTATGGATCGACCAATTAATGCCCACATTAATTGATTTGTGTAATGATAAATCTTTTTATATTGAATTTTATGGACTGGCACTTGATTATGATGACTTGTATGAAACTGTAAAGGAGTATTGTTCAAATCATAAGGATATAGAAGTATCTCTTGAGTTTACTGAGTCAAAAGGCTCTGAAGACAGACTTGCCGAACTTGAGAAATTATTTGAAGAAATGCAAAGAGATTGCCCTTTTGAAGACTTGAAAAACAAGCAAGTGCAAGATAATTTTTATAATGCGATCAGCTCAGAGTTTGAAGTCAGTGTAATTGCTACAATGAGCTCAGGTAAGTCAACATTGATAAATTCATTACTTGGAAGAGAACTTATGCCATCTAAAAATGAAGCCTGCACAGCAACAATAGCAAAAATAAAAGATAAAAATGATGCCGATGTTTTTACTGCGGAGTATAGAGACAGGGAAAATAATATACTGGGAAACTATCCTAATCTTTCACTGGCTAATATGGATGAAATGAATGCAAATCCCGCTACGGCTTACATTGATATTGAGGGGAATATTCCAAATATAGACTCTTCCGGTATTAAATTAGTTTTGGTAGACACCCCGGGTCCCAATAACTCACGCACTGAGGAGCATAAAAATCATACGTACAGAGTAATAAAAGAAAAGACAAAACCCATGGTTTTATATGTGTTAAATGCTACACAATTACAGACAAATGATGATTACACACTACTTGGAACAGTTGCCGAGGCCATGAAAGTCGGAGGAAAACAATCAAAGGACAGGTTCATATTTGCGGTGAATAAAATAGACCAATTTGATCCGGATAAAGAATCGGTACAGGACGCACTTGAGCATGTAAGAGAGTATTTGCAAAAGTTTGATATAGAAAATCCTAATATATTCCCTACTTCGGCAGAAACGGCAAAAGTTATAAGAATGTATAAAAACGGGCTGGAACTTACCAAGGGGCAAAAAAAGACATTGGATAATTGCAATATATTTATTGAAGAAAAGCAATTACATCTTTCAGAGCAGGCAAGCCTAAGTAAAAATAATCTTTTAAAAGTAAACTCAGCTATTGAAAAGGCAAAGCAAAGTGGTGATATTTATGAAGAGATAATGTGGTATACAGGCATACCGGCAGTTGAAATAGCCATAAATGAGTATTTACAAAGATACGCATATACTGCAAAAATAAAAACGGCAGTGGATACATTTAAGAAAAAGGTGGAAGAAAAGGATATGCATGCTAAAATGATTTCTTCCATACAAAATAATGAAAGTTTAAGAAGTGAGGTTCATAATCAGTTAACTGTAATTAAAGGCATAATTAATGACGGAAGGGAAGCTCAGAAGTTCAGAAATCGTATTGAAGCTTTGGATATGATGAAGGATGCAAAGAGTAGAATAAGGAAGGTAAGGGCTAAAATTTCTACAGAACTTAATCCTTCAACGAATAAGGGGGCTATGACTACACTGGAAGTTCAGCAATTAATAATGAAAGTGAACAATAAAGTAAGCTATTTGCAAAGTGATGTAAAAACAGAGTTGGAAAGCATTATTAATGATGTAATTGTTGAAAATGCACAAAGTATTATGAAAGAGTATACAGTGCATATCCATGATTTAATTCAAAACGGTGTGGTAAATAATCAGGAGTATGACGCTTCCAGTAATAAAGCCGGGGTAAGCTTTCTTGAAATGACTATACCTAATGCTCAGGAAATAATAGACAACTATAAGTATGATGAAGAGTATGATACAGGTGAGACGGAGTGGGTAGAAAACACTAATAAAAGATGGTATAAGCCATGGACTTGGTTTGAGAAAAGTGGACATTACAGACATATATATGCCAATAGAGAGATGGTTGATTATTCAACTGTAGAAAATGAATACCTGACACCTATTATAAGCAGTTTTAATGAAAACTTGGAAAGTGCACAAAATACAGCTGTAGAAGAGGCTAAGAAGTTTAAGCAATTTTTCTTAAGACAACTTGATGATTTGGAGAAGGCACTGAAGAAAAAAGTAGAGGAAAATGAAAAGTTAACACAAAATAAGAGCAGCATAGAAGCGACAATTCAAGCTGAAAAAGAAAAAGTCACATGGCTTGAAAATTTCTTGTCAAGACTTGATGCAGTCTTGGAAATATAGAGAGGTGGATTATGGAAAAAATTGCAGCATTGGAAGAGGCTATAGAAAAAAATAGTTTAGTGGGAATATACAGTGTTTTTTATACTATAGCTCATGGAGATCCTAATTTTTCAACCAATAAGTTTAAAGAAACTCTAGCCTATGTTAAGACAAAGAATATTCAAGGATTAATGCAGGAATATGATGGTGAAGAGTTCGAAACGGAAGATAAGTGGAATGAGGGATACTGGGCTTTAATAGCCTCTTCACTAATGGATAATTTCTGTGAAGAGAGAATAGCCCATCTTGAAGCGGTTGGTAAAAAGGTTTACAAGATGACAAGAAGAATTGAGGTTTCTGAAGGAAAGAGCCAAAATGCCAATAACTCAGATTGTAATAGAAATAAAAAAAATATATCCAATAGTAAAAGCGGCAAAAAAATTTCAACAAACAAAAATCAGGAAAGATTTAAATCTGAGCATTTAGATAAGATTGAAAAAGAACCAAATTTGTTCGAAAAATTAAAGAGTATTCTTCAAGTAAAGGGAAAGTAATATATGTCGGAAGAATTAAAAGTTATTGAGCAAAGCCAAGAAAAGCTTAATATTGCATTTGCTCAAGCAGATAACATAATTATGAAAAAATATATGTCAGAGCTTTCTACTTATCCTATTAAGGAAATTCCTTCTGACATTGAAAACATGAACATAAACAGTGTTTTAAGAATAAATCAGATTACAAAAATTGTTTATGATACCGATGAAAATAACCAGGATAAATTAATGAATGTCTATAATTCGCTTGCACTTTGTGGCGGTACTCTTATTCATATTATTTTAAGTAACGGTAAAAGTATAGAGCATTATATCGGAGCAAAAACAAACAATATCAATGAGATTTCAACCTGTCAATCTGCCCTTGTAGGTACATTTGAAGGGAACTTTCCCGGTTCAAGACTGGTTACAAAAGATAAAAACGGATTGATGGATTGCCTTGATAAAGTATTTACATCAAGTTTAGGTGAAAAAAACAGAATCGTAAGTGTGGTAAGCGGTATTCCGGGATTTAGAAGTGAGGATAGCAATGAATTCATTCAAGGTATGGAGAAGTTAATTGATTCGATGTCAGGATGTAAGTATGCATTGATTACAATTGCAGAGCCTGTTCAACCGGATAAACTTTTGGAGATAAAAGAAAATTATGAGGAAATATTCTCACAGTTATCTCCATTTGCGAAAATAACACAAACATACTCCGAATCCGACAGCAGTTCCTTGGCAGAGAGCATTTCTGATGCGATTACGGAATCGGTGGGGAATACGATAAGTAATACTAAAAGTAATACAGTCGGAAGTTCAACAAGTCATACAACTTCAGAGTCAAGATCAAAATCGAAGTCAAAAAGTGTGAGTGTTCCTATAAGCTTACCTGTAGGTTATGTGAGTGTGGGGAGAAGTACATCTGAAAGTATACAAAGAGGAACTTCTGAAAGTAGCTCACAAAGCACCTCTGAGAGTATTTCTAAGGGAAACTCCCAAAGCAATACGAGAGGGACAACTACAACCAAGGGTACTACAGATACATTCACTACAACAACAGGCAAGACCTTGCAACTTGTAAGGGATAATAAAAGGGTAATCGATCTATTAAAAAATATTGAAAAACAAATAGAGAGAATAGAGGATGCTAAGGATACGGGATTATGGTCTGCTGCCACATATTGCTTGGCAGATGATGTTCAAACAAGTAAGACTTTAGCAAGTACCTTGCAATCATTATGTAGGGGAAAGAAAAATACGGTAGAAGACTACAGTATAAATACTTGGATAGATACATTTAAAAATAAAGGAATCAAATCATACTTAAAAAAATTAATCCATCCGGTTTTTGAGATACAATCGGGATCAAGAACTATTGATATTACACCATCTGCTATGCTAAGCGGTAATGAACTGGTGATTGCTGCAGGGCTGCCTCAAAAATCTGTTAAGGGCTTGTCTGTTAATAAGATGGTTTCGTTTGCAAGGAATATTGATGTCGATGATGTGGCTTATGCAAAAGGTAATACTATTTCTTTAGGCTGTGTGTATCACATGGGAAAGCTGGAAGAAACCAAGGTTGAGCTTGATGTTGAGAGTTTATCCGCACATATGTTGATTACCGGCTCTACAGGTTCGGGAAAGTCAAATACAGTCTACCAAGTGATTTCAGAATTAGTGAAGAAGGAAAAGAAATTTCTTATTGTTGAACCGGCAAAAGGTGAATATAAAAATGTATTTGGAAATGACGAGGAAGTATATGTGTTTGGAACAAACAGTAAGATATCTGATTTATTAAAAATTAATCCATTTGCCTTTCCTAATGAAATACATGTACTTGAGCATGTAGACAGACTGATAGAAATATTTAATGTATGTTGGCCTATGTATGCGGCTATGCCAGCTATACTCAAAGACTCTGTTTTACAGGCCTATAAGGTGTGTGGATGGGACTTGGAAAGTTCGGAATGTGCATTTAATACTCCGGTATATCCTTCATTTAAAGATGTTCAGATGCAAATTAGGAATGTTTTAAACTCATCCGATTATTCACAAGACAATAAAGGTGACTATACAGGAGCTTTAGTTACCCGTATTAATTCATTAACAAACGGAATAAACGGTCAAATATTTACTGCTAATGAAATAAGTCCTCAAATACTATTTGATGAGAATTGTATTATAGATTTAAGCAGAATAGGTTCTCAGGAAACAAAGTCTTTAATAATGGGACTTGTTGTTATGAAGTTGAATGAGTATAGGATGTCCTGTGCAAACGGCAATATGAATCAAAGATTAAAGCATGTTACAGTTTTAGAAGAAGCACATAATCTATTAAGAAATACAAAGGGAAGCAGTGGTTTGGAAGGCTCTGATATGGCAGGAAAATCAGTTGAAATGCTTACAAATTCAATAGCTGAAATGCGAACTTATGGAGAAGGATTTATCATAGTTGACCAATCGCCTAATGCTATTGATATTTCAGCTATAAGAAATACCAATACCAAGATTATAATGCGTCTTCCTGAGGAAAGTGACAGACAACAAGCCGGAAAATCAGCTGCTATGTCTGATAAGCAAATTCCTGAACTTGCCAGACTCTCGAAGGGTATAGCTGTCGTTTATCAAAATAATTGGCTTGAGCCGGTCTTATGTAAGATAAATAAGGCAAATATTACTGAAGAAACATTTGTATATAAATCTGTGGATACGGAATCATTAAAAAAGGATATAAGAAGAATGCTTGCTATGTTGTTTTTGGGAAATAGAGTAAGCGAAACTTGGGATATCTCACCGGACTTTATAAGAAAAAATATGGATCTTATTAACTTATCAACAGAGAACAAAATACTTATTACTGATGCAATTGAAAAACTTGAAAACAACTTAAGTCCAAGTGTTTTTTATGAAGACTCATTTGAAAAGTTGAGTGAAGTTGTTTGTGAGATTGTGTTGTATGATAATTTTAAAAACACATTAATGTCAATCGAAGAAGTAAATGGAGTGCAAGAGCAGGTTCATAATGGATTAAAAGCAGTAACAGGTGAAATATCAACAGAGTTTGAATTGGCTGTTACCCAATGTATTATGCGTAAGATGGTAAAGGAAAACAGGAAAAAAATTCAACTTTATTCTAAGTGGCGTAAATACGCAGTGGAAAGATTAAAAGAGGTACAGCAATGTCAATAGAAGGAACAGGTGATATTTTAGAAACTAAAGATGGAATACTTGAAAACTTAGAAGGTGAACAAGAAACTATTGATAAACTGGACAAAAGTTTATCCTCGTATGGTGTTAGTGAAAACTTAGAAAGTCCTAAGCAGTATTATGAAGATAATTTGTTAGACGAACTGGATGAACCCTTAAATTCAGAAAGCGGTCCGGATACGGAGAGAGAAATAGGAATAGAAGATGAAGGCAAGCAGTGGGATAAGTTGGAAATAATAGATGAAACGAGTCAGCATAACAGTACAAAATCAGAAGGCAATATTGGGACTGATGACAATGTCGATATAGTTGACAAAACGGATTTCAAAGATAATATCAATTCAGAAGATAAGACAAAATTTAAAGACGATGCAGATATAGAGGATGAAGTAGATTCTAATGCTGATGTTGACACAGAGCTAACATATGAAACTGAACCTAAATACAATGCAGAGGAGAAAGAGGGAGTAGAGTATAAGGATAATACAGAGCTAAAAGACAATAATAAGACAGAAAATAATTCCGAAGAAAAAGGCAAAGCGGATATCGAAACAGAATACAAAGATAAAGAAGAAATAAAGAATAAAGAATCAAATACTCTTAAAGATAATAAAACCGGTGAAAATAAGAATCAAGATGCGGAAAAAATGAAAAAAATGGAGCCGCCGATAATTATCAAATTTACCTGTCCTGAAGGAATGAACAAAGAGGAGTTTATTCGTCAATTAAAAAGGCAGGAACGAGGGTTGAATAGTCAAACAGTTGCAGAAAATATGGATAACCGTGCAGCCTATGAAAAAAGGAGGGCAGAAACCGGTAATGGGCGTGATATATCTGAGGGAAAAAAAGCTCAAGAAATTGCAAGAGAGAAAGCATTACAGAGCAGGATTGAAAGTAATCAGAAAAAAGGCATGTCATATAGTGAGGCAAAGGCTGAAGCCCAGAAATGGATTAAGACTCAGGCTGCTTTGCACAACCCTGACCAAATAGCCGGTGGAGATCCTTCAAAAGTTTCCGGTATGGGAGATGCAGGTGTAAACAGCTCTATCGGATCACAATGGAAAGGTCGAGTGGAACATCTTAAGCAAAATGTAGATGATTATGCTAAAGATAAGGACAGAGGAGAATTGGAAAATACGAAAATGAATGTAAAGCTTGTAGTAGTTTAAGGAGATTTAACCATGGAAGTTATTAATAAATTACCGTCAAATTTAAAAGAGTATATAGAAAAGCGTGGAGAAGATTTGGTTGATGGGTATATAAGGTTTTTAGAGGTAAATGAGATAGCAGAAATATCCAAGATACTTAAAAATTCTCCAATATGGCATAACGGCATACCTTTTGCAAGTACTGTTTTTGGGGACATTTTATCATGGGAAGACGGATATATCATGTTATATAAATTAACGGAAGATGATTATACGGTTATGCTCTCAGGGTCGGATTTCTTTTTTGCTAATTTAGAAGATTCCGAGTATAGAAATGACTTTTTAGACATGGAATTATACAATGCAGCGATTAAAAAATACGGTAAGATAAATCGTAGTCAATGTTATGTACTGGAGCCAATTCCAAGGCTTGGGGGTGCAAGAGAAGAGAAGTATCTGAATGTAGGAGATTTTAAAAGTTATATAGAGCTATTGGTGTAAAATATGTACTTAGATATTGTTAAATAGCAACTATTAAATGGTATAGATAAAAGGAAAATTTATGTTAAGAGTATTTGATATAAACAGTAATGAAATAATACCGGTTTGCGTGGTGGCTACTATGAGTTC
>ERZ773009.260-NODE-260-length-38106-cov-6.857060_pt1 | contig 38106 bp, 33 predicted proteins | sample MGYA00580663_ERZ773009 | MGnify/ENA primary metagenome ERZ773009 (study PRJEB29015, sample SAMEA2737969) | human oral metagenome | biome: human oral; feature: human-associated habitat; material: dental | place: China | collected 2026 ... | reverse complement strand
CGATATTTGAGAAGGATTGCATAATATCTGCGGTAATTTTTTTGAATGGTGCGGTAAGATAGTGCGGCAGCACATAAAAATTGATGAGTCCTAATCCGGCATAATCACTCTGAGAATAATCTTCCGGAATAGGATCCATTTTTTCAATATAAGAAAGCTCCGGAGCACATACAATAGCGCCTGCTGATTCTCCAATAAATAATTTCCCTTTTTCCAGCTGTTGCTTTAGCAACGTATCCGTACCGGTTTTCCTCAATTGATCAATAAGGAAAAATGAATTACCGCCGGTAAAATAAATAATATCCGCTGCATCAAACACCTGCGTAATATCGGAAGCGTTTGCAGTTGAAATCTCAATTTCAATCAGCTCAGCTCCTAATTTTTTGAATACTGTACGGGCAGACCCTACATAGCCTGTATACCCTTCATGTATCGATGCAGTGGGAATGAAAGCAACTCTTTTTCCCGCAATGTGATCTTTAAGAAGAACACCTACTTTTGAAAAGTGTGAGCACAAAAATAAATTCATTTCTCTACACCTCCTCGGTGAATGATGGGTTTAGAGCTGTATAGTATACGGATAATTTTTCACTGCTTTGGTCAGGGGTTATCCTTAGCACCGAACACACCCGTAAGTGAAGCTGCTTCGATTGCGTGTCCCTTAATCGCGGCTTTAAGCTCTTTTACGCTGCTGCCCGCCGGAAGACTCAGATTCATATCGAGCGCATAGAGATAAAAAATATAGCGGTGCGTCCCGAACGGCGGTTGAGGCCCGTTGTAGCCGCTCGTACCCCAGCTTGTTTCGCCTTCGGCGGCATCCGATGGTACATTACCTTCTCCGATCGACGTTGTTTGCGGCGGAATGTTCCACAGCGTCCAATGATAAAATCCGCCGGGAAGCGGCGCATCCGGATCGTGCACGATAATCGCAAGGCTCTTTGTACCCTCCGGTACACCGTCGATTTCGAGCGGAGGAATGTGATTCGCTCCGAGTTTTGCAAATTCTTGGGGCATTTTTTCGCCGTCGGCAAAAGCCGTGCTTGTCAACTTCATAGAACCTCCTTCGGTAAGCGGCTTGATTTCGTCTTTACTTGAGCAGCTTCCGCAGGAAATAACAATCAGCGCCGCCATAAATGGCAGCATTTTCGTATAGATATGTTTCATACCGATATTTTATAACAAAGACATTTTAAGTCAATATGCCTGACGGTTGCTGTCAAGACTTTCTGTTAATAATAAATAAATCGTAAGTAAATAATAAATCGTAAATACGATAGGCGACAATAGTGAGGCAGCTTTTAAGGCGCAAAAAGAGCGTATCGATGCCGAACGAAGAGACGGCACCGTGTGGATACAACCAACATTATTTGAAGGAGAAATACTATGCAAACAGTACGAAAAGAACCGCTGAAACAGCGGAGCATTGGCATAACGCTTGTATTTGAAAGTACGAAAGAAAAAGAAGTGTATTGGAAACTGTTAAACACAGAGGGCCGGCGACCTGCCGCGTACATTTTGTACCTTTTAGAAAAAGAGATACAGAAAGAAGCGCATAAAGGAAGCCCGTTAGCATTCAGAAACGGAAGCCGTATAAAGCCTGAAAGGGAGTAGAGCTGATACAAACAAGGGAGGAATAATCATGGAAATTACCGACAAAGGGTATGAACTTATTACGGAAGCACTTGATGACATTGTCAACAAGGCTATTACGGGTATTCAAGAGGGAAAAGCGGAAGCAGCCTTGCACGAGATTCGGGCGTTAGGGCATTTTGCATTGAAAATCTTGCGCAATGAAAGCCTTATTACCGGCCGCAAAGTGGCAGGAACAAACGTATGATACAACCGTTAAGCTATCGAAGGGAGTGCCTTTATCGTACCAGCGCTTTAACCGGTACAACCTTTATCGAAGGGGTGATTTGTTATGTACCGGATTTTTCTTTCAAATACCACGTGTTTCTCATCGAAAACGGAACAGAGCGCAAGAAGGGGTATTGCAAAGCCTATTCGGTCGCAGAGCGTATTTTACAAAGGTTTTTAAAAGACGGAGTACCGGTAGGAGTGTGCTGATGAATAAAGCGGAAGGAGACCGGTACGAACTTTATTCGGCGGTACTGGAACAAAAAGCGGTTATTACCGATTACGGCGCCGGTATTATGGAAATGCAGACACAAGACGGGGTGCACTATACCCCGCCTGAAATGATACTGCTTTTTAAAGAGGGGCGAACCTACGATAAGCGGGTGCACTTAATAAAAAAGATATTCGGCGGGAAGATTGTTTCCGTTGAAGAGAATAGGAAAAAAGAGGAGGAGCCGAGATGGCAAGTATACAAAGAATAGCGATTAAAGACATCGCATTAGATGATGATCGGCGCGTAGGAGGAAAGGGCGCGCTTGAAACGCTGAAAGCTTCCATCGAAAAGGTAGGACTTATCAATCCGATTACGGTACGAAAGAGCGGGGATGCGGCATTTCCTTACACCATTATCGCAGGCCGTAGGCGTGTAGAAGCGGTTATCCTTTTAGACTGGACGGAAATTGATGCACTTGTCTATGAAGCGGATGAAGCGGCAGATGATTCATATTTTACGCATGTCGCATTGGCGGAGAACGTGAACCGGCTTGATTTACACCCGCTTGACGAGGGGGCGCAATATGCACGGCTTTTAAAAGAAGGGTATAGCCTTGAAGATTTAGCGGCGTATTTTGACCGTTCGATAAGCCATATCTACCAGCGGATGAAGCTCAAAGATTTAATTGATGAAGCACAACAACTTTTCCTTGATGGGAAGATTAAAATCAGCACGGCTGCGAAGATTGCTTCACTTCCAAAGAAAGTACAGAAAGAGATTTACCTCGGGCTTAGACTTGGCGACGATAGTGAAAAAACAATCAACCGTGTTATAGGACAGATGATGCGGATGCCGCTTGATTTTCCGTTTGAGGCTTGCGAACAGTGTACGGCAAAGCGGACGCATTACGGCAATGCGGCATTATTCCCTGAATACAGTTTCCAGAATGACTATTGTATGGATAGCCGCTGCTATGAAAAAAATGTGAGAAGTTTTTATCAAAACGCAGTCAGTGAATTTTTAGAAAACTGGGGCGAGGCAAAAGCCGTTTATATTTATGAAGAAAGTAGCGGAAAAGCGGAATACTTACGGAGCATACTGGATAAAAAGCCGCTTATAGAAACCGTGCCGGTACACGTGTACCATGAAAGTTTTGAGGATTGTAACGCTATTAGGATTTTAGATGAAGATGAAAAAGAGGTCATGTATTCATTTTCAAACAAGATACTTAAAGAATGTTTTATTGTGCCGGTACTGTATTTTCAAGATAAGTGGCAAGAGCCGATTCTTTACATTGCCGTTGATAATGCTTCGTATGAAAAAATCTTTTTCTCCGATCCTGACGAAGCGGAAGAAGCCGTGGGAAGAGACGAGGAGGCAGAAACGGATGCCCGGGATGAAACAATATTAACACCAGCGAATCGGATGGAAGTTTTTAACCAAGCCGTTATAGAATATCTTCAACTTGAGAGTAAGAACGCTTGTCATCCGTTTTTTTATTCAACCGCGTTCCAGAATATTTTAGAAGAACGTATTTATTTTCCTAAAGTATTCAAGATGATAACCGGCGTTTCTATGCAGAATTTTTATCAGCAGAAAAAGTATGAAGACCTTACCTATCAACAGCTTTTAGAATTATACGTCTATAGGGACGTGATTGAACACGGGCAGCGGCTTTTTTATCGTTCTAAAGAAGTAGACGGCGTGCCTATTTTGAAGGAACTAGGACTAGAGTCGGATACATGGCGGACGCTGTATCAAAATACGCTACATCATTTTTTACAGGAGCGTACAAACGCCGCGACGGGAAAGACGGAAAAAAAAACTGCTGTAACAGCCGGTACGTCAGCGTAAACGGGAAGCGCTTTGTCATAAATTACGAAGCGCTTTTCAATGACTTACAGAAAGACGGGCAAACATTCGGGTTAAGTGATTTACAGAAGCGAACAGGCTTACCGTATTACTCCATGCAAGGGATTGTTGATACGATGAGCATTCAGTATCCGATTTATAGCCCGTCTTACGGTGAATATGCAATATTGCAAGATTCTTCACCGTGAGCGAGTGTAAGGCTTTTAAGCGTATCACAAAACGAAAGAGAGAGAAAAAAAATATGCAAATAATCTTCTATTATATAGACTATATTGTAAAAAGAGAGACGTACTATGCCTTATAAAACGACATTACCGTGGCGAAAATTTCCGCGCGATACCCTTCATAATCCTTCTTTGCTCTTTATTATTAACCGTATGAAAGCAGAGCACCGGCAGGCGGTGTTTACGGTTTTTCTTGGGTTGTACTGTGAAGCTGATGATGACGGCTTTGTCGATATAAGCGATGAAGAGTTTTTTGCGGATCAATGCCTTACCGATGCCGACACGCTTAAGTTGATACTACAGCATTTTGAAAAGCGGCATTTAATTGAAAAGGTAGCAAAGGACGTTCCGATTTATCGCATTGTCGATTGGCTTTCTCCCTACCCACAGGGCGGGGGTGGAAAAACAGCTGCAGAGCGGCAAAAAGAATACCGCGAGCGGAAAAAGGAAGAAGCACAGACGCGCGAAGAAACCCCATCCGCCCCGCCTGTGGGTGAACCCGATACACCGGCTGCCCCGGCAGAGTCGGAAAACTCCGAAGGAGAACAACGCGATGATGTGAACATAACAGACAGTGATGCGGCGCAAGAGGCTATCGATATGCAGATGAGTGAAGATATTTGCGCACTCATCAAAAAGGGAGAAGACTTAACGGACGATGAGCTTATTAGTCAGATAAGATTGTATAAAAGCGCCCGTAAAGACGGCGCAAGCCGGGAAGAAGCGCAAGAAGCGGCGGAACAGCTTCGCTCCGCATCGGATGGATCAGAAGAAACCGGAAGCGAACAAACCGACACGCCCCCCGATTCCAGCGCCGCGGAGCCGACAGAAAAAAGCGTTATGCCGCCCGTAACGGACGGCATAACGGAGCATAACGCGTTATGTAACGACTGTAACGCGTTACATAACGGCCGTAACGCGTTACGGCCTAAGATAAGAGAGGAAGAAGAAGATAGAGACGGAGAAAGAAAGAGAGAAGCAGAAAGAGATAGAGAGGAAGAAAAAGACGCAGAAACAGAGCGAGAAAGTGAGAAAGAGACGGAAGAAGAGAGGAACAGGCAGAAAGAAACCCAAAAAGAGACTTTAGAATCGGGGAACGCCGTACAAGAGCCGGTATCGGAACATGATTACAGCGATGTACAACACCTTGAAGGAAAAGGTAATGAAGAACAGGAGGAGATAGAGGTCGGCGAAGGAAAATCAATCCCTGTAAGATGGATTACTGCCCTTTGGGTAAGTGTTTCACACGATGAGGAGGCTGTATCAGGGATTGATGAAGCGAAAAGAGTACAGGCAGAAGCACTTTTTCGTAGTCATTTTAAGAAAACGGGAGGCCCGCTATACGGCGAAAGCGAGCCCGAGCACGCTTCTTTACGGTTTTTAAGTATGTTTTTACCTCCGTTAGCAGATGAGCGGAACTCCCTTGAGGTTGTGGCAAGTCAATTTGTCGGGGTTTTGAATAATTTTATCAAAAAAGGGGTGTTTTTCGGCTATGAGAAGTGCACGGCGCGTACCCTTTGTTCAAGTTATGTGTTTGAACCGGTATTTTTAAAGGTTGAAAAGATTTTACAGGCAAAAACAGGCGGCGGAATGCGGTGGTCGCAGTGTCTTATCAGTTGTCTTAAGCATTTAAAGGCGGCGGAATACGCCGTAATGAGTATCGATAGTGGTTAATGGGTAGGAGCGGATAATGGCGGAGGCGGAAAAGCAGGACATAAGCGTAAAAACGGAAGAAGTAACAGCGTGGGATGAGGAATTGTCGGGGAAAAAGCGGCTTTTTGTGCTTTTTTACTGTACGGAAGATGAGTGCTTTTTGAACGGAACCCGCGCCTATTTAAAAGCGTATAAGAATTGTCAGAGCGAGAACGCTGCCGCCGTCAATGCGGGTAAATTGCTAAGAAACGCTAAGGTAAAACAGGCAGTAAAAAAACTGTTGCGTTTAGCGCGGGATGAGGACGATGAGCAAGCGGTATACCGGATGATTAAGCAGTTTGAACAGCTAAGCTTTTACAATCCTGCCGACATTATCGACGCACGCGGGGCGCTTCGTGTGAAGGATTTAAAAGAGTTGGGAGCACTTGCCTTGTGCGTGGAGCAGATAGAAACACGGGTAACCTCAAGCGGAAGCTATACGGTTGTAAAACTTGCAAACCGCCAAAAGGCAATGGAGGTGTTTAGTAAGTACCTGAACATTATTAGACCGGAAGTAGACCTACAGGCGATGATGCCGGTTGTGATGCTGACCGGCAAGAATAGCGAATTTGAAAAGGAGGAGAAGGAATGACAATCTCTAAAAAAGAGCTTATTGATGCGATGAGAGACCTCAACGATGACGCAAGAATTCATATTCTTTGTACCTTGTTTGATACGGGTACAGATGGATATGCCGATGATATTTGCTTTGAAGATAAAGTTACCGGCGACGATGTTATGAATGAACTTACGATTGTTGCGTGTTTTTTTTAATGAGGAGTAAATAGCATGACAGACTACGATTTTGAAAATATTACCGAGAGGATTATTACCATTCTCAAGATTGTACTACTAGCAATAGTATGCGGAATTGGGTTACTTGCTTTAATTTCAGGGATCGCTGTTGCATTGGGCTAGAGGGGACTTATCTAATCATGAGGAGGTTTTAAATGAAACTCACTAAAAAAGAACGGGAAGAAATCCGTAGTATGTTTGGCGGCCGGTGTGCCTATTGCGGAAAACTGCTATCCGATAGATTTTGTGTAGACCACGTAAAGCCGATTTTTAGAGGCTTGGATGAAAAACCTGCAATAGCTGGAGAGGATGTAAAGGGCAATCTTTTTCCATCCTGTCAACGGTGCAATTTGCATAAGCATACATTAACTCTTGATAAGTTTAGGGAAGCAATTAAACACCAAGTCGAAATTCTAAAGGAGCGGGATTATAATTATAAACTTGCCGCCGATTTTGGGTTGGTAGTAGAAACCGGAAACGACGTACTTTTCTGGTTTGAAAAATACGCAGGTTGTTAAAAGAAAGGAGTAAATAAGATGACAGACTACGATTTTGAAAATATTACAGAGAGGATTATTACCATTCTCAAGATTGTACTACTGGCAATAGTATGCGGAATTGGGTTACTGGCTTTAATTTCCGGGATTGCCGTTGCATTGGGCTAGAGAGGGAAAAATATTATGCTCATATTTCCACTAAAAAAAGAATGGTATGAAAAAATCAAAAGCGGTGAGAAAACAATAGAGTATCGTGAAGTAAAACCGTATTGGACAAGAAGACTTGAAAGAGCAGAATTTAGAGGAGGCAATATATACTGGGATTTTAACAAGACAATCTTTGAAAATTTCTCCGCTCCCTGCTTTTTTCGTTTAGGCTACACAAAAGAAAGGCTAGAAGCGTGGATCACAAAAATTGAGGTTGTAGACGGTAAAGATACAGATTTACACATAGATAAACCGGTATACGCAATCCATTTTAAAGACGTAAGAGAGGGAACATACCTACGATGATACTCTGGGAACCGCAGCCGAAGCAGCAGCTTGCCCTTTCGTGTCCGGCGTTTGAACTTTTTTACGGGGGAGCGGCGGGCGGGGGCAAAAGCGATTTTTTGCTTGCGGACTTTTTAGCCGGTTGTAATGAAGGGCGCGGCGCGTGGAGGGGAATACTATTTAGGAGGACGTATAGAGAGCTTGAGGATTTGATTATCAGGGCGAAGGAGCTTTATATTCCGCTTGGAGCGCACTATCATAAAACTGAAAATGTTTTTACCTTTCCGACCGGTTCCTTTTTGCGCCTCCGCTATTTAGAGCGCGACGAGGACGTCGGAAGCTATCAAGGCCATCAGTATACTTGGTGTGGATTTGACGAGCTTGGAAACTACGCGACCGATTATTGTTACCTTTACATGATTAGCCGCCTGCGGAGTACAGCGGGGCTTAAATGCTATATGCGAGCAACCGGAAACCCCGGCGGCGTTGGGCACAGCTGGATAAAAATGCGCTTTATCGACAAAAAAAAGCCGAACACGATTTACACCGATGAGATGGGGCGCACCCGCTGTTTTATTCCGAGCCTTTTAGATGATAACCGTATTTTGATGAAAAACGATCCCGAATATGAAAAGAGCTTAACCCTTTTGCCGCGATACCTTTATGAAGCGTTACGGTACGGCAACTGGGACATTGTCGCAGGGGCGGCGTTTGAAGAATTTAGGCGCGAAGAACACGTTATTAAGCCTTTTACCTTAGAGAGCGGGCAATGGTTTAAATTTTGCGCAATGGACTGGGGGTACGCAAAGCCCTTTAGTATCGGGTGGTGGGCGGTCAATAACGAGGGCCGGATGATACGGTACCGTGAGCTTTACGGTTGTGAAAAAGGGGAAGCGAACAAGGGAGTAAAAAAAAGCGCAAGCGAAGTGGCAAAAGAAGCGTATGCGCTTTCGGTAGCGGAAGGGGTTACGGTGATGGTAGCAGACCCCGCAGTTTGGAGTAAAACCGACAAAGAAGCGAGCATTGCCGAAAAGTTTGAAGCGGCAGGTTGGAAGATGATAAAGGCCAATAACGAGCGCATCAACGGAAAGATGCAGCTTCATCAGCTATTAAAAACAAAGGGCGAGGACGAAAAGCCGATGCTTTTAGTTTTTGATACTTGCTTTAATTTTATTCGCACAATACCGCTTCTTTTACCGAGTAAAGTACACCCTGAAGATATTGACACTGCGATGGAAGACCATATCTACGATGAGACGCGCTATGCGATTATGAGTGAGTATGCGCAGCACCCTGCGAGGGCATTACGAAAACAGAGCGGACAATGGAGCTTCGCAAGTAAAAGAGCAAAAAGCGCCGGATGGGATCCGTATGAATAATTGATAATTGATAATTTGTAATGGATAATCATTGAAACTAAAAAAAATATTTTTTCTTATCAAGTTATATAACAAAATCAAAAGCTCCATTTTAGAATGTCATTATGGCAGAAGCGAAAAAGGATGAAAAAGAGGTTTTAAGCGATATTAAAACGCTTTTTGAACATCTTAAAACAAAACGCAAGGCACACGAGGCGGAATGGCAGGATGTTACCACCTACATCGGAAGCAAGAACTTCGATTGGGAAGAAGTGCGCGATGAGGTAAAGCGGCCGAAGCGGCATACGGGACGGCCTGCAGAATACCTTGATAAACTCGTGTCGGGTTTAATGGGGTATACCATAAGCCCGAATGTTACATGGCTTAAACTTTCTTTAAGCGATTCGTCGATGCTCGATTATACGGGGGTGAAGGATTGGCTTGAGAATGCAGAAAAAGCGCTGTACGAAGAATTTAACCGCAACAATCTTTACACGGAAGCGCCCGCTTTTATCAGTAACGCCGCGCAATTCGGGCACGGGGTAATGCTCATCGATGAGAAAAAAGAGACAGCCATCCGCTTTATGACGGTTTCCGCGCCGGAAGTATATATCGCAACAAATGAATACGGGGACATCGATACGGTGTGTCGGTATTTTTCGATGACGGTAAAAAATATCGTTGCGCGTTTCGGCTTAGAAAATGTTAGCGAGACGATGCGGAAAGATTATGAAGATGCGCAAGGAAAGCAAAAGGAAATAAAAGTCCTTCACGCCGTTTTTCCGCGCGAGAATTACGACAGCGATAAACTCGACGATAAAAACATGGCGTATGCAAGTTATTACGTTGATATGGACGGGGATAAAATCCTTGAGGAGTCAGGATACCACGAATTGCCGTACAGCGTTTTTATTTGGGAGCGCATTACGGCAAGCGCATACGGGGATAGCCCCGCGCGCAAAGCTATTCCCGATATGCGGCTTTTAAACAAGGCAGAAGAAGCGCGATTAAAACTCGCACAGCTTGCTGCAGAACCGCCGATGAACGTACCTGACAGTATGCGCGGCGTAGAAAGCGTTGTACCGGCAGGTTTTAACTACTATGAAAGCCCCGATGAAATTATGATGCCGATCAATATCGGCGCAAACTTTCCTATTACCCTTGATACCGTGCGGGATATTGAAGCTCGGATAAAAGACAAGTTCAACGTTGATTTTATGCTGATGCTTCAGGCACAACAAGCGCAAAAGACGGCGACGGAAGTAGTAGAACTACAGGGCGAAAAAGCCGCGATGCTAACCTCGCTTATCGTCAATCAAAATAAGGCGCTTTCTGAAATTGTGCGGCGCACGTTTAACATTATGTACCGGCAAGGGAGACTACCGGAAACACCTGCCATTTTAAACAATTCCGGGGCAAGCTTAAATATCGATTTTATCGGCCCCTTGGCGCAAGCGCAGAAGAAACATCACCAGTCAGGCGGCGTACAGATGAGCCTTATGCTTGCGCAGCCGGTTCTTCAATTATCCCCCGAAAGTGTTGACTACATTAACGGAGATGCGCTTTTAAAGAATGTGCTTGAAACAAACGGCTTTCCACAAACAGCTATCAGAGAAGAAGAAGAAGTACAAAAGATGCGGCAAGCGAGAGCAGAGGCGCAGATGCAAGCGATGCAGATGCAGGCGATGCAACAACAACAAGAAGCGCTGATGGGGAATTACGACAAATTAAATGAGCCGGTAAGAGAGGGAAGCCCAATACAGGAGCTCTCCGAACAATTACAGACGGGACTGGGAGGAGAAGCGGACGATGGAGCGCAATAAAGGACGGTGCGAACTGCCGGGCTTTGAGACAGCGAGGGGCGAGGAGCAATACGAAGAATTACAAAAAACATTCAAAAGAGTATTTAAAAGTGCAGACGGCAAAATCGTATTTAATGCACTTTTAAAAGACCTTTTCTATTTTGATGCGGCGACAAGCGACGCTGAAAAAGCGTTATGCGAATATGCGAAGTTTTTTATAAGGGAGCGATTGGGAATAAAAAAGACGCTTTCTATCACGGACGCTTTTTTATCAAACCTTGACTAACCTTATCAAACATTGCAGGAAAAACCTTAAAAAGGAGTAAACGGATATGGGCGAATTAGATCAGAATACTGGCAATCAAAGTCCACAGGGTGCGGGGAATGCAGGAAGCGGAAGCGGCATCACCGGCACTTCCCTTACCGGCGCGTTTAATGACGCAAAAACGGGAGAGGCGAAAGGCGGAGACGCTTTGAAAAACTCGACCGCGCAAGGAGCGAACGGAAACGCACCGGAGCAGACAGCAACCGAACCGGCGGTAGCAGTACAGCCGGAGCTTAAGGCTTGGGGAGCGCAGCTATCGAAGGAACTCAAGGAGAATAAGGACGCGGTAAAGGCGTTAGCAAAGTTTGAAGATATTTCAAGCCTTGCTTCTTCTTATATCGAACTTGAAAAAAAGCTCGGTAGTATGCACACGTTACCCGGAGAGAAAGCCACGAAGGAAGAACTTGACGCTTTTTACAAAAAGCTCGGCAAACCCGACGCGGCCGATAAATACGGCTTTAAGCAGGAATGGGACGCAGAAAAACGATTCGCACAAGCGGCGTATGAAGCAAACCTTTCCGATGCGCAAGCAAAAAGCCTTTATGCGTTCTTCCATAAAATTGGAGAAGACCAGCAGGCACAGCTTGCCGAGGCGGTAAAAAAACAGGCCGAAGAGTCTGACGCCGCATTAAAAAAAGAATTCGGAAACAAGGTGAGTGAAAAGATGGAGCTGTATACGAAGGGGCTTAAAGCGTTCGGTTCTGCTCCCGTCTTTTCACAATTGGAACAAACGGGATTAGCCTATCATCCTGATTTTGTAAAAATGTTTATCAAAATCGGAGAGGCGCTCGGAGAAAGCCGCACGGTACTGGGAGACGGTAAAGCACTGACCGGCGGCATTACACCCGCGCGGGACGGCGGCACGTTTTCATTTTTTGGCACATAGATTGATAAGGAGTAGTATATGCCTACGTTAAGTATGACAGACCAGCTTACAGCGCTTGAGGTTATGCGCAGAAGAGGCAATCAAGACGGGTTTCATATCGTCGAACTTTTAAGCCAGACGAATGAAATATTAAAAGATATGCCGGTATTGGAAGCAAATGATGGCACCGTACATAACACGATTGTACGTACCTCACTGCGGGGTGGAACGCACCGTAAATACAACGAGGGTATTAAGCCGGGAGCGACCACAACGGATACGAAGCAAGACCGCATTACGATGCTTGAAGATTATAGCATCGTTGATAAAGACCTTGCGGAACATTCGGGGAATGTAAAATCATTACGCGAAAGCGAAGCGCAGGCGTTTTTGGCCGGTATGGGACAGACGCAGGCGGAAGAGCTTATTTATGGCAACAATGCCCGCAACGAAGCGGAGATTAACGGCTTTGCTGTCCGGTTAAGCGATTTAGCAAACAAGAACGTTATCAACGCAGGGGGAACGGGCAACCGCTGTACGTCGATTTATGTCTGCGCACTCGGCCGCGGCTTTACGCATTTAATTTACCCCAAAGGCAGAAGCGATTGCGGCATTAAAACCGATGACATGGGCGTACAAAATTGGCCGCTGGAGGGCGGGCGCGTTATGCCTGCCTACGTGCAGTTTTTCTCTACGCATTACGGGCTTTCGGTTGCGCACCCTGATGCGGTTAAGCGTATCTGTAATATCGACCAGACTACCAGCGGGGATAAGATTGTAGAGCTTATCCTTGAAGCGATGATCCGTCTTCCTGCCGGAGCGCAAACGATTGCGATTTACTCCAATCAAGACGCCCTCGTCAAAATCGATAAGGCGTCATGGAGTAAAGGCAATGCCGTCTTTACGAGCGCCGACCCGTGGGGCGAATTGATTACGCACATTAGAAAGGGACGCTGCCGGAGAGTGGACGCCATCCTTTCGACAGAGCAAGCGCTTACCTAATGCGTAATTTGTAATGGGTAATGGATAATGTAGCGCCGTTACCCATTGCATGGAGTTTATATTTTTTTTCAAAGGGGTACTAAAGATGACTAATTTGTATTTGGATAAACGGCTTGAATTTTCTGAAAATCAGGCAATTACGACGAGTGCGGAAAGTGAGAGCGCGCTTGATTTCGGCGTAGAACACGGGAGCGCCGCGGGCAAGGCAATCGACATCAGAATTAAAGAAGATTTTACCGGCGGCACGTCGCTCCAGTTTGTGTTGCAGGACAGTGCAGACGGGACGACGTATACGGATAAGCTCACGTCCCCTGCCTTCCAAGCGGCACAATTAAAGGCGAAGGGAACAGAAGTGTTTTATTCCCTTGTCATTCCGAAAGGATTACGCCGGTTTATCCGCTTGAAATACCAAGCGGCGGGAACGTTCACGAAGGGGAAGGTTCATGCCATTTTAAACACGGAAGTACGGGGGTAATTTGTAATTTGTAATTTGTAATTTGTAATTTGTAATGGGTAATGGGTAATGGGTAATGATTGCGGAATGTACGGCAAAAGCATTACCCATTTTTACACACATTTTTTTTAAAAGGACATTGTATGACAAAGAAAGAGCTTGAAAAGAGAAAAGAGAAGATGCTGGCGGAAAATCCGCTTTTAACGGAAGAGCAGATTGAAGATATTATCGCCGAAAGTGAATCAGGCGGCGGAGATGCCGGTAGTGAAGAAGCTTCGCACACACCGGATTCCGAGGTGCCGGATACGAATACGCTTACGCAAGAAAGGAAAGCCCTTGAAGCGGAAAAAGCGGCACTTGCCAAAGAACGGGAGCAACTGGAAGCGGATAAAAAAGCGCTTTCCGAAAAAGAAGAAGCGATGAAAGCCGCCGCCGGGGATCCGCAGGCAAGCAGAGCGGACAGCAGTGATAACAGGAAAGCCGTTACCTACGTGTGTAAGACGCGCTGTACCTTTAGAGGGCAGTATTACCGCGAAGGGGACAGGCTCACGGTTAGCGGCAAAGTACCGGATTTTTTTGAAGCGGTGGAAGAAGCGTAACGCTCATTTTTTTAAACGATTTTTTTTAAGGGGCTTTTCAGGCGGTGTAGCGTTCCTTTTTCCTCCCTTAGCGACGAAACCTGTTAAGCCTCTTTTTTTTCTCGATACCGAGCAAGATGGAGTAGGTGATGAATATAGACCGCGCATTGGCAAATAGAGCGCTTGCGGCAGTAGGACAAAGTGAACTCGATAGCGCCGACACTTCTTCGAAAGCGTATCTGATGGTAAAAAAATTTTATCTTACCACCATGCTTGAAAGTTTAGAGACTGCCAGCTGGACGAGCGGTAAAAAACGGAAACCGCTAGAGAAAGCGGCTATCGATAACTATACCGATTTTGCAGGGGCCTATGGGCTTCCGATTGATTGCGGAAAGATTATAGAGCTTACCGACAAGAGTTTTTATATCGTTGAAGGGAATATCCTTTATACCGATTCAAATGAACCGGTATTAGTGTACGTTACGAATGGGAGACTTGCGGAAGGAACGGGGAATCCTGATGAGGATTTTCCCGATTATGCGCCGCCTGAATATGAGGCAATGTTTTATCAAGCGTTTGAACTGCGTTTAGCGAGTAAGTTTGCCCTTGAACTTTCCGGAAAACCTGATTTACACCGGATGCTATTACAGGAAGCGGCAATGATTGAGGCGGCAGGATACCGCAACTCCAAAACATTAAGCGCCGGAAAAAAGAAGGGTAATCAGTGGTGGATTGGCTAAACGTAAAAATCAAATGAGATTTTTACGTTTAGCCGACGAGTTTTAAGATAAGTCTTAAACGACTTATCTTAAAACATCGCATCAAAAATCTAAGGAAACTATCCAAAAACTGAAGTTTTTGGATAGACATGGGTGCAGTTAATTATGTTAATTACGAATTTTGCAGGTGGGGAAGTGAGTAAAAACCTTTACGGGCGTATCGATTTACCGCTGTACCAGAAAAGCGTTTCACGGCTTGAAAATTTTACTATTCTAACGCAAGGCGGTATTACCCGCCGAAGCGGAACAAAGCGGATAGGGCGGCTCAAGGGAAAGGCGCGGCTTATTCCGTTTATCGTTAATACATCGCTTTCTTTTCTTTTTGAATTTGGTGCGGAGTATATTAGGATATGGAAGAACGGAGCGCTTTTAACCCATAGCGGCTATCCGATTGAGTTTTTACCCACCCCTGATTTACCGCTTTATAAGAGCGCGGAACTGGAAGCGCTTCAATATGTACAGACCTATGACCGGCTTTACCTTACCCACCGGCACTATCGGCCGTATGTTATTACATGGCAAGGGGGGATGAGCTTTAGCCTTGGAACGCTCAACATTACCGGCAATGCCCATCAAGTGCCGTTTCAAGCGCCTGATGAATACCCTGCGTGCGTTGCTCTTTTTTCAGGTCGTCTTTTTTTAGCAAGTACGATAAAACAGCCGCAGGGGATATGGGCAAGTAAGGTTTTTGATTATGGAAACTTTACCTACTTTGATACAGTTAAATCTTCATCCACTCAATTAAAAAAGCCTGATTTACGGGTGTTCAGTGCAAAAGCTACAAAGGGAAGTGCAAAACTTACCGCGGTAACCAAAGATTTTACCGGCATCACGAACATTACTGATTACTATGTTTCAGGACACAAGGGAGTGCCGAGCGGTACGAAGGTTGTTTCTGTTACAAGCGATACAATGACGCTTACCAATGCGGTAACGGAAGATAAAGAAGATATGGTGCTTTCTATTCATTTATGGAAGAACCCCGAAAGCCCTGCAAGTGAAGATTATCAACAAATAGAAAAAATTAACAATGTAACGAGCCCCGCTCATGCGTTCTATCTTGAGCCTGCAAGTGATAAAAACGATGCGATTAAATGGCTTGCCTGTGCGAAGGATTTAATTGTCGGTACGGAGTGCTCTGAATGGGTGGTGCCGGAAGGAGTGAACGCGCAACAAGTGCAAGTACAGCTCCAGAGCCGGTATGGGGTTTCTGACAGGCAAGCCGCGCTTATTGGGCGAACTGTGCTTTATATCGGGCAAGGCGGGCATACGGTGAGGGATTATAGCTTTGATTTTCAAGAGCGGACGTATAAATCAATTGATGTAACACAGGCAGCAAATCATCTTTTAACCGAAAGCGCGGCCGTTGATTTTGACTATACCAATACGGCAAGCCCCCGCATTTTTGTAAACCGTGAAGATGGCACGGTCTGCGTACTACTGTATGACAAAGATATCGGATGCGCGGCATGGAGCCGGATTACTCTTAAAAATGGAAAGGTTACTAATATCGCAACAATACCGGGAGAGGGCGGCTATGATGAATTATACCTATCGGTTGAAAGAGAAGGCTTCTACTATTTGGAATGCCTTACGGAAGAAAAGGCAGGCGGGGATGCCGTTTACCTTGATTCATATAGTAAATACACACGCGAGACGAGCGAGGCTGAATACCGAATGGCAAGCGTTTATGTCAGAGAAAATAGAGAGCTTTTTCCGTTAGAGGCGCTTCCTGAAGAATATAAAGATTTTACAAAAGAAATGTATATCGGCTATCCGTATGAGTCGGTTGTAGAAAGTTTACCGGTGATCAATTCGAGTGAAAACAATAAAAAGCGGATTGTAAGCCTTTCCGTTCGCTTTTTAGATTCGTATTTGCCGCTTGTTTCGCAAACGGATACGCCGGAGCAAACGATTTACAAAGAAGAGCCGTTTACGGGAGTGGAAAAAGTGCCGGTACAAGGCGGCTTTGAACGTGATGTGTTTTTTAAGGTGCGGATGGAAAAGTGCGAACGTTGCACGATTTTAGCTGTGAACGCGGAACTTGCATAGGAGGAGGATTGATGAATTGGCTTGGTTTAGTATTCGGCGCACTTTACGCAGGGTTCAGTATTTTTCAAGGGATACAGAAGTCACGACAAGCGCAGGCGGATATCGATGCAGAAAAAGAGCGGGAGCGGGTAACACGGGAAGCGCGGATAAAAGAACAGCGTGAAAGTACCAATCGGGGAATTGATTACGCTGTACAGGCGTTTAAAAATGAGCAAGAGGATGCGTTCCAAAAAGCGGATGATATATGGCACCAAGGCGAGCGTATTGATATGCGTGCCGACCTTGACGAAACGCTCACCGGCCGCGCATTCAACTTAGCGATGCAGAAAAATAACCTTGAAGATGAAAGCCTGTTGCTCCAGCAACAACGCGGAAAACAGAATTTTGTAAACCGGCAAGGAGCGCAACAAACTGCGCTCGGCATGAGCGGGGCGCGGCACGGAGCAAATAGCGCCGAACAGCTTTTAGAACAAAACGAAGAGAACTTTACTCAAGACCTCGATCTTATGAACCGTCAGAGAGAAACTCAAAAAGACATCAATTTAATGCAGGCGTTTACGAACCTTAAAAGAGGTATGTTCGGCATTGACGAGGAGCGAGACCAGGCGAATAAGGCTTTTAGAGATTCTAAACAGCTACGCGATGATTACACCGGGGAAATTGTCAATGAAGATATTAGCGAACAAAAAGAAGCTATCAATAAAGAGTACAAAGCTAAAAAAGATGCTGTGATAAAAAAGATTTTAAATGAAACGCCATCCCTATTGGATGTCCCCCGACGTCTTAAACAGACCGAAGATATTATAAAACAACTAGAGGAGGAAGAAAAGCAAAAAATAAAAGCGCTTGAGGATGCCGCTCGTCAAAAGAGCAATACCGGCGGGCGCGTTGTCAATTTGTTTAATAAGAAGATTTACAATGCGCGTGCCGATTTAAATGGAAATATTGACTTACAGAATTTAGACGGCGGTTTTAAGCAAGCAGCATTAGATCGTGCCCGCTCACGGGCAGATTATACCGTTATGGACGGGCTTACCAATGCGTTTCAAGGATTTTCTTCCGGCTTTGGTATGGGAAGCGGTGTTAATAACTTTTTGAAGAACTGGGGAAACGCGGGAGGTGGAACGAGCGGCGTAGGATTTGGGGATTCTGCAATAAACGGAATAAACGGAGGGCGCAGGGCATTTGGGAATTTTGGAACAAACCCTACAAACGGCATAAATGACGTAGGTAAATTAGGGACACTAGACCTTTTTTCTGATTTTACAAGAAGTAATGCGTTAAGCGCACGGCGGTATAAAGACCCGTTCGGGTTTATGTTTGGTTAAAAGGGAGAGAGAAAAAGAGTATGGGACAGTACGGTATTTTTGACGCGTTCCAAGCGGCGGCCGGAGCGACGCAAACGGTTTTAGGTGAGCTTGATAGGCAAAACAGATTAAAGGCGGAATTGGAAGTACAGGATGCCGCATTAAAAGACAAGGAAGCGTTTGATCAGTTCATGCTTGACCTTGAAAATAGTAACGATTGGGAAAACTACGAAAAGAGGTGGAATGATTATAAAGTAGCCGTCCATAACAATACGGCACAAGGACTTTCAAGTCCGTTTGCGCGGCGGGTGTACGATACCCATTATAAAAATGCGGAGATGGAGCAGCGGCTTGTTATTAAACACGTTGCGCAGCAAAAGATGCGCGCACAGGATTTTACGAAAGGCTTTGACTATATCAATAACGTTATTACCAGTCGCTCGTTTGCAGATATGGAAGCAGTCGGGGAAGACGGGAATACCTACACCAAAAGTGCAACACAACAAAAAAAAGAACTTATCGACCAGAAACTATATACGATGTATGAGGCGGGGCTTTTAAGCTATGAACAGTTTAATCAAGGTTTGCGCGATTCGTATGCAAGCCTTATGAAACATGAAATGGTAACGGGCGGTAAGCAAAGCGTTGACGAAGGGAAAAGCATTGAAGAGGTAACGTCTACAATACAGGATTATAAAAATGAGTTTGTAACAGTGGCAGGCGGGCGCGTGAGTGAAGAAGCGGTAAAAGATGCTGCACGGGAAGAAATTGAAAACTATTTTTATAAACAACAGGCAATACGGTATAAAAACGGCGAGCAAGGGGCAAGCCGGATATACCGCAAGATGAGCGACGCGCTTGCAAAAGGCGACTGGGATGGAGCATATAGCGCAGCAGATGAGGGGCGGCGCTACTTACGAGATTGGGACGCGAAATATAGCGGCAATGGCTTTGATGCAAATGTGCGGGATGAGTATGCAGATAAGTTTATGTTAAAAGACGATGTTAAGGTTGCTGGAAGATACGGCGGTTTAGCGCGGATGAAAGCGGAAGAAGAGGCAGATTTCTGGCTGTATACGATGAAACACGGATGGAAAGATGCCGACGGAAATACAACACTTTTTAAGATGAGCGAAGTTATCAATATCATTACCGGAGAAGGACTGGAGGCAAAAGCAAAGATTTTAGGAAGAGAAAAAGCGATGTCGCATGCATATGAAACACTTTCAAAGATAAATGAAACAATTTCAAAACCGCCTTACTGTAATCAGGGAGTATCCTACAGTATAAAAAATATTGAACAAAGCCTTAAACATGTTATGGCGAACGACAAGAAGTTTAAGACGCTTGAAGGGCAAGCCAAGTTAAATAGAGTATTGGGAGAGGCAATAGCGCAAGCGTATGATTATCTTAATACAACGCCATTCGATAAGCAAAAGCCGGAAGATATAGAAGATATTATCATCGCTTGCGCATTACGGGCAAACGGTGGCGTTGAAATCGGATCGTATGTATTTAACAACGAGGAAAAACAGGCGCAGGATGCGGCTAAGGTTGCCGAAGCGGTTGCAGGTGAATCCCAACGAGGTGCCTACGGGGAAGATTTAAGCACTCCAGAGGGACGAAAAGGAAAGGAACAACTCCGCAATGTTGCGGTAGAAAGTATTAAAAAGATTGAGAACCTTACGAGTAACGATGCGGTTCTTGAAAAGTATCAAATCGATATTCTGGAAGATGGGCGCGCAGTTGCAAAGGATAGGAAAACCGGAGACTTCGTACACGTATTCGGTAGAATTGAAAACGAAGACGGCGAAAAAGAGTACCGCCGGTTTGAACCTAAAAAACAAGCGGACGGTACGTACACCCATACTCCTGATACCAAGCGAGCAGGTGAAATTCAAAAAGAAAAGCAGAGGGAAGAAAACAAAACCCGCGCCTTTATCCGCGATGTAAATACACTTGGAACCCGTGAAGCTGAATATTCAACGAAACAAGAAAAAGCAAGCGAAAGGTTTATTGATTTTGCTGAAAAAATTTCTACGCAAGATAGAGAACTTTTTACGCACATACGGGATAGCTACGGCGCACGGGATGACTTTAAAACCGGCGGCGTCAGTAACGCCGCGCAAGAAAAGCGCATTATAGACACCTTTAAAGAGGGAGCGCAGAAGCTGCACGATTTTGAAAAGAACGGGAAAGCCCAGATTCCTTCAAATATTAAAAACGGCTTTTTTGCCGTATATGATCACCTTGAAAATGACTATCAAAAATTAAGCTTTATTGACGCATACGAATACGCACGGGAACATTCAGACCGGGGCGGCATATCGCTTGCCACTACGATAGAAAAATACAGCACCTTGCAAAAAGAACGGCACCTTGGCGGAAAGAATTTGCTTGAAGAGCCTTTGTATAAAAGCGTAAAAAAACGGGAGGGAAAATAAATGAGCGATGTCGCATTATTAGACGATGCAGAGTATGAGCGCACCTCGTATGATAAACACGGAAGGACGCGTTATTATCGGCGGAACCCTGCCAATTTTTTTGACGCGCAAAGCACCGCAGAAGCCAAGCAGCCCGATTTTGAGTTTTTAAATTTAAGTGTTGAGCATATTGCGGAAACGATTCAAAAGCGGCGGAAGGAAAAGGAAGAGTACAAAGAAAAGTATTTAGTCAATTTAACCGAGCAGCAGCATGACATCTTGAACATGATGCTTGAGAAAGCGGAGAAACCGGAAGAAAAAATCTACGAATTTGCCACCGCGATTAAATACGCCGAACAATTTAACTTGCCGCTTGATTTTGCCTACCAAAATCTTGAAGCAATTAACCGCCAATGGCTTGGAAGCGGCATCGCGCCGAGTAAGGGGAATTTTAAAGCAGTCGTTGATAGCTTTTCAATCGGTGGTAATGTCGTAAAAATGGGACACTTGGGCAATGCGCTCATGAATGCTGAAAAAAGCGGTGATAAACGGGAGATTGCCTACGCATTACAGGATTTACAAAGAATAGAAGATGAAAACGCTTCGCTACAGGATTCGATGCCGCGCGGATGGGTGGTAAATTTACTTAAAAGCGGAGCGCAGGCAATACCGTTCCAAGCGGCAACCGCTGTCCCTTCTTTGATTGCAAGCCTTTTAGGAAGCCCACTTCTAGGGAGTTTAACAAGCTTTGCGATTTCAGGGAGCACAACGACCGGATCGGAATACTGGGAGCTCCGCAAGGCAGGGGTAAAGCCGGATCTTGCGCGAAATATCGCTTATGCGTCCGGGGCGTTGCAAGGCGTTATAGAAACTTCTTTAGGTAATGTCGCAGGTATTACCGGCAAGGGACTCGGAGCGGATAAAATTGCTAGCAAGGTTATCACACGACTGAACGCTAAGGGGGCATTTGGGAAACTGGCTAAAGGCCTTATGTTTTACGGTGCGGACCTTTTAAGCGAAGGAAGTGAAGAAGCACTACAAGAATTGGTAAGCGCCGGAGGAAAAGAGCTTGCCGCAGTCTTGCAGGGTGAAGGGGTAGAAACCGACGATGCGCAAATGATTGCACGGAACGTGTGGGAAAGCTTTAAAGGCGGCGTTGCAGCCTCTATTATTTTAGGTATTCCCGGGGCGATACAATACACTAAGGCGGACATAAAAGAAGCGGGTAACTTAAAAAAAGCGGCGATTACCACCCCATCGGAAGAAGTCTTTGTCAATGAGCATAAAAATAGCCCCGCTTTTGAAGGGATGACAGAAAGCGACACCAAAGAAGCGCTCCATACGATTTTTGATTTGCAACAGCACGAGCGCGAGCAGTTCCAGAAAAGCAAGGCCAAAAGCTACGAAGAATGGTTAGCCCCCGATGCCCGCATTGAAGGGGAGACGGTACGGGATGATGCAGGCCGGGTGGTTTATGAAACTAATGCCGAGGGAAAGCCCGTCTACGAGGAGACGGAAGCGGGCCTACAGAAAAAAGAAAAGAAGTACGGGAAAGCGGCGGATGTCGTTCGCGCCGGTGAACGACTTTACCTGACTGAAGGATACCGGCACGAGAAGCAAAACGGCCGCATTGACGGGGAATACATTGTCGGAAACCCCACCGAACAGACCGACTATAACGATTACGGGCATATCTATTATTCATTTGATAAGCAGAAGAACACGGTAACAATTAACGAGGTTCGGATGCAAAGCGATGCGTATGAGTCTATTATAAAAGAGTTTGTGCGGGATTTCGGCGAAAAGTTTACCGGGGTGGAGATTGTCTGGGAGCCGAAAGGGGAAGCACTCCAAAAGATTAAAGCGGAACTGATTGCAGAAAACCCGCGCGGGGAAAAAGGCGGCTTACAGTATTTTACTGACCGAACAGAAGAAGCGGAGAGCCGCGCAGCGATAAAGCTCAACGAACGCTTAAAAGAGACGATGCCGACGCTTACCGACACAGAGCGCAATACTGCAGTAAGCATTTTTACCGCGCTTGCGCACGGGGCAGGAATGGATACGGAAACGTATTTGAATACCTACTACGGGGAAGAGGTTATCACGAACACACCGCCAGCCGATATGGTAGGCGTTGCAGCGCAAGAAGGGATAGACACCAAAGAGATAAAGGGGGCAAGTGAGTTTAAAGAACTTGCAGGAGATGTGAAAGCGCTGGTGTATGTGAGCGAAAAAGCGGACTTTAGTACGTTTGTTCATGAAGCCGCACACATTGCACGTAAGACCTTGCAAGGGAACCTCTTACTTGACGCAGAGAAAGCCTTTGACGTTGTAGAGGGCAAGTGGACGCGGAGCCAAGAAGAAGCATTTGCCCGCGGCTTTGAACAGTACCTCCGCGAAGGAAAAGCGCCGACGGCGGAATTACAGTCGGTGTTTCAAAAGGCGGCGGAGTTTTTAACCCGTATCTATCAGAGCTTAAAAGAGCTTGTACACTTAAACGACGATATACGCGCTGTTTATGATGAACTTTTAACCGGAGAAAAAAGCGTATTAAAAGAAGCAGAACAAAACGCACAGCAAACAGAACAACGCAACCGCAGCAGTATAAAAGAATTCGGCCAAAACTATACGGATTATTATCACAAGGGAATAGAAGCCCTTGAGAAAGTTTTACAAGAAAAGAAAGGGCAAGTTGTCGGCGCGTTTACCCGAGCAGACATCGGAGATATTGACGTAGTTTGGGGTAATGAAAAGATAGGGCTTCAAAAGATAATCGCAAAACACTTAAACGATTTTGAACCGTTCGGATCCGGTGAACAAGGCGTTATTTACGGTATCGGTGAAATCGTAAATAAAGGAACTTTAAAGGAAAACAACGGTGTTAATACCATCACCTACGAGAAAGACGGAAGGAGTTTTAGAGTAGGTTTAACAAAAGGCTGGAATGGAAAAGGAGAAAATCAATGGATTATAACGGCGTATGAAGAAAATACAGGAAGCGGCAAAGGTAAGACCCTTTCTGCTGTTACCGAATTTAATCCTTCGCAGACACCCGAAGGAACCGCTGCCGTTACTAATACTGTACAAGAAAAGGCGGATGCCGTCAAGGTTTCCGAAACAAAAAGACAGGCAGTAGACGAGGCGTACCGGCAGGCAACGGAAGCGGCGCGGCAGAAGACGCAGGAAAGCATACAGGCTTCAAAAGCAAAGGCAGCCGACCTTGCGCAAAATGCCGCGCAGTACGAAAAAGAAGCGATTGAATCCTACAAAGTGCAAAACCCCGCATTAAGTGAAGCGGACATAAAAGAGAAGCTACAACAGGAAGCGCTCAGGCAACACATGAGTTATGAAGCTTTTACGCAAATGCAGGCACAAACGGCGCGGAATTTACAAGAGTTTGGCGATGTACTTTTTCAGACGGCGGAGCGTGAAAGCGAAGAAGAGCGAAGCTTTAAAGAGAGTGCCGAAAAATACCGCCGCGACCTTGCCCGCTATTTCGATGGCACACTCAAAAGCCATGAAACGCTTACGATTACCAAAAGAACGCCTGCCGTTTTACGGATGCTTGGCGCGGATGATGTGCCAATTACCATACAGCAAGGTATTTTACATAAAATACAAACGAAGCACCCGACCATCACGCCGGAGATTTTAAACACATTGCCGGAAGCCTTAGTCGGCCCGATTGCCGTTTTTAAGTCCGATAACCCCAAAACCCCGAATAATAAAGTTATCTTTACTGAACATGAGATAGACGGCAAGCCGGTTATTGCAGCAATTGAATTTTCTGCCCAGAGGGGCGGTATGGCGGTTAATGCGATTAGAAGCGTCTATGAAAAAGAGCTGATAGCAAAAAACGGAGCAGATGTATTACAAGAATGGATAGACCATAACCTTTTGCAATACCTTGACGATACGAAAGATCATCCGGTTGTTGAGGACATAAAAAAAGACCTACAAACCTATCACGACTTCGGGGCTCCAATCGCCCCCGTCCTTGATAAAGCTGTAAGTCTTTCTAACACTAGAATCGGCGAAAATGCAGAAAATGTCAAGAGTACCATAATCAAAAAAAGCGATATTATCGGGGATAACCCTCATGCAATCTATTTTCAAGTAGAACAAGAGTTTTTTGACGAGGTAGCAAAGAGCGCCGATGCAAAGGCCGCACAAGAGACGATAGAAGAAGTTATCACTGTTGGCGACCCCGAGGCGCAAACATGGAAGCTTTTTTACTCAAGCGCAGAAGAGCGGGCAAAAGCGGATAAAACATTCCGCGATGCAATCGGGCCGGAGCTGGAAGCGGCATTACAGAAGGATATCAAAAACGAAAAGATAAAGGATGAAACCTTTTTAAAGATAGCAAGCGAAAAAGAAGCCTTGCGCTCATTTTTACGGCAGTATAATGACGCCGCACAAGCCGGAGCAATACCGGCGGAACTTACCGCAAACCTTGACGGAGTGTTTCCGGCCGTTGCAACTGCCATCAGTAACGGCAAGCCCTTTACCGAAAAACAGCAGCGCCTTGCGATGGATGCAATTACGCAAAATACTGCTGCATACCGCAATATTTTTGCCCAGATTAACGGATATACGGCGCTTCGAAGCCTTACGGATGCAGAAAAGGCGTTTAGTGAATCCTTTAGTAAGGCGGCAACAGAAGGGCGCGTTAGCAGGGCGGAAAAAATGAATCCGGAAAGCCGAATACAAACCGAAGCACAAAGCCGCGCCGATATTGATGATGCGCGGTTTTTAGAAGAGATAGCAGATGATGAAAAGTTAAACGCTTTTTTAAAAGAAGCGGCCGAGATTTCCGTATTTGACTTTGAACATAATACCCCCGCAGACGAGGCGGAGCGAGCCTATTTTGAAGATATTAAGCGCAAGCAAGAGCGGATATACCGCGAGATGCGGAACTTTTCATGGAAGGGCACACTTGCGAAAGTGCTGCACGGAGAAACCCCATCGGAGAAATCCATTACCAATATCCGGGGCCAGATGCAAAATGCCGCGCATTCGTTTCGCTCCCTGTATGCCGACATTATGGAACGAGCCGATTTACGGGTACAGGATGCCGATACCACCGATGCACGCATTACGACGCGCTTAAAAAGCCGCCAATATAAAACGGTAACGCTTGAAAATTTAAAACTTGAGCAGATGAGTAATGCCCAAAAGGAAGCGCTTATCCGCGCCCTCGATAACGAAGATGTTGAACAGCGGGTACGGCAAGGGGCTATTACAAGCGAGGATGTTGAATATATTCAGGATCTTGTGCGTTCGAAAAATCAGACCATTAAAGGGCTTGAAGCAGAACTTGCCGACGCAAAGGCGGAAAACCACAACGATACAAAGAGAATCGGAGCACTTGAAAAGCGGATTAAAGATGAGCGGATCGCCCGTGCGGTATTAGCCGACACGATTAGGGCGCGGGACGTGGCGTTAAAGGCAGTTATGAAGCGGATTAGTTTAAAAACTTGCGATGCGGAGCAGGCGCAAGGACTTGCCGCGGTACAATGGTTTTTAAAAGACAAGGTACAAAAAGCCTTAAACGCGAACGTTGATTCAGATGAACAGCGAATCCGTGAAGCGTACACCCTTTGGAAAACAAACGGCGAATATCGCCAGACGCTCGTGCGTATGAGTACACGGAGAAAAGAGGGGGATTTTAAGCAGTTAATCAATAACCTTGATAAAAAAGATTTTAAGGACTGGACGGCGGAGGATAAAAAGCTTGCGCGTCGCCTTATTCCTGCCCGCAATAAGTTTTTTAGCTTAGGTCTTTATACAAAAACTGAACAGAACTTTACCGATATGCACACGGCCGACTTAACGCCGGAAGCGATTAACGAGGCCGTGAGTAAGATACTCCCTGAAAGTCTTGTTGCAAAATTAAAGCACCAGCCATTAAAGCAATGGACGGTTGATGAGCTTATCGGCTTAGCGCAGGTGATAGAAGAAAAACACCGCGAAGGGCGGCAAAAGTATACGGCGAAAATTGCGGCGAAACAGGCGGAAGCGGCGCGGATACGGGATGCTTCAATCAAGACATTACGCGGCGCGAAAGGCTATAGCGACGATAATGCCGGGTGGAGCGAGGATGAAAAGAAGAAGAAAGGCGGCTTTGATGCGCTAAAGCGAAAGTTAAAATATGCGGCAATGCGCCCGTATGCATTTATCGAAATGCTGGACGGCGGAAAGCGCGGCGCTTTGTATGATATGCTGGAATTTGAACAGCGGGAATGTTATAGCCGCTTTAAGGCAGGAAGAGATAACCGCGTAGAAGCGTTTAATAGCTTTTTAGAGAAGCAGGGGTTAACGCTTGCCGACTTTGAGAAGAAAAAGACTTTTGAGAATTTTTATGCAGAGCGGGAGCAAAAAAGCCTTACGCTTACCGTACAAGAGATACTGGGGGCGTACTTAGCGAGCTTTGATGAAAAGTCCCGGGCGGCCGTACAGTACGGCAACTTTGCCGAGCAAGCGGAGCGCGATATGGCAAAGACTTCCGACAGTTACGGCGCATTAGATGCGTTTACCGATGCGCGATACAGCGCCGTGCTTGCCGAAGCGGAGCGGCTCATGGCAGCCGATGCGCGGTTAAAAGCGGTTGTAGAATACTTACAAGCGGAATACCAAAAAGAGGGAGTGCGCTTGAGAGAGCACAACATCACCGTTAATAACGCCGTAACTGAAATACGGGATAATTACTTTCCGATGCAGCGGCTTGAGGTTTCCGGGGAAGAAGATGCGCGGCAAACGCAGAAAAAGATTATCGGCGAACATGCGACCGGCACACGGCACGGCGTCGGCAAGGGGCAGACAAAGGCGCGTATTGATATTGGAAAGGCTAATCAAATGCCGATTAACCTTGCCGCCCTTACGACATACTTTTCAAGTGTGGAAGCAAACGAGCGCCTTTACGCATATGATGCATACGCGCAAAAACTAAACCGCGTTATTAAAGGCTATGAAGCAAAAAACTTCCGGCGCACCCTTGAAAACGCTTATGGAAGCGAGGCCGTCCGCTACCTTGATAAGCAGGTTAATACCATCATCGACCCAACGGCGGGAAGGGTGTATTCCGATTCCGATAAACTCTTGCGTGTTATCCGGGGCAATACCGCCGCGGCTTATTTAGGTTTTAAACTTTCGGGGATTATTAAGCAGGGAATTTCAAGCCCCGCGCCTTTTATGCAGTACGTGAACCCCCTCCACTATGCAAAGGCGGCAAGCGATTTAGCCTTTCATCATAAAGAGATGGTTGACTTTATCTATAGCCGCTCAAAACTGATGCAAGACCGTAGCTTTGATATGATGCAAAATATTACCGAAGAGCTTGCAAAACAGGCAAAGACGAAAGCGGGTAAAGCGCTCACCCAAGTACAGCAATTCGGGATGCAAGGCCTTGAAGTCATTGATAAGGTGTGCGTTGCTCCCGGCTGGCTTGCCGCGTACCGAGAAGAAGCGGCACGGCTTACGGAAGCGAATAAGGGAGCAAAAACACCGAAAACCGACAATGAGATAGACCTTGCCGCAAGCCGCTATGCTGATGATGTGTTAGTGCGCACCCAACCGTCAGGTAGGGCGGAAGAGCTTGCTCCTCTTTTTCGTGAAGGAGGGGAAGCGTTACGCTTATTGTTGCAGTTTCAAAGTTCATTAAACGTTATCTACAATAACTTACGCCACGATTTACCGAATGCCATTAAAAATAAACAGTACAAACGGGCGGCCGGAATTGTAACAGGCTATGCCTTAGCCGGTATAATGACGGGACTTATAACTGAAGGTTTCGGCGGCGGCGATGATGATGAGCCTGATACCGCGGATAAGGTTAAAAAAACGATTTACTTTGCCTTTACGCAAGGAACGGACAGCGTTCCGGTGATTAACGGGATGGTTAATAGTTTATCTGAAAAGCTCATTACCGGTAAAACAAGTTACCGCGGCAGCACAAGCCTTTACCCTGCCTTTGAAAAAGCCGTGCAGGGAACGGCCGCGCTCCGCGATGCGGATATTCAAAAAGCGGCCGGTCGGTATGCGGAGGCGGCAGCGTTAACATTAGGCCTACCGACATCAGGAACAAAAGAAGCTATCAGAGCTGCCGAGCAAGTTTTTAACGGACAAGTGCCGAGTGCACTCTGGGGGAGAAGATAATTTGTAATTAGCAATTTGTAATGGGTAATATAGGTAAGCGGGTATGAACGGGAGGAGATGAAAAAAAATGAATTTACAGGCGGAAGATAAAAGCAACAAGGCGTTGACCGTTGGTTCTTTAAATGTTTTAGGCGGTATGAAAAGCGATGAGCTTACATCCATCCATACGCATTTACAGACGCAAGACGGCGTTCAGTCTCGTATCATCGCAGATATGGAAAAACTCTACCAAAGCATTTCGGCCGATGGTGTTATTACCGCGAATGAAAAACAGATGCTGAAAAAAGAGCTCACCATTATTGAAACCGAATACCCGATCATTCTTGCCAAAGCGGAGGCGGCAAAGAAAGAAAAAACCGATATTGATGCGTATAAGCAAGCGTTTCAAAAGCTGTATCATTATATCTACAGTGAGTTAAAAGTATTTGATTCCATGCAAACCCCTTTAGAAATAGAGCGTAATACGTTTAACGCTATTTTTGCCGCCTATTATTCATCCCGGGCATTATTACAAATCAATAAGGACGGTTTAATCCTTTTTACGTGGATTAAGTTTGCCAAAGACGCACACGGTACCGATATGAGCGACTATCCGAGCGGCGGACGCCATTGGATGGGGATTGCATATAATAAATTAACCGCTGAAGAAAGCGATAATCCTGCCGACTATACATGGATTGATGTACAAGGTAAGCAAGGCGTTCCGGGACAAAAAGGAGATCAAGGTATTGCCGGTACTCCCGGTAAAGACGGTAAACCCCGTTTTATCTGGGTAAAATACGCCAATGATGCCAAAGGTACCGGCATGAGCGATAAGCCCGACGGCAAGGACTATATCGGCTTTGCCTTCAATAAAGACAGCGCAATGGAAAGCAACAATCCTGCCGATTATCACTGGCAGAAAGTACGGGGAATGCAAGGTATACAAGGTATCCCCGGCAAGGATGGAACAACTAAATTCCTACCCTCCCTTGCAACAACCGGCGACTATGAAAATCAGATAGGCACGTTCCAAGGAAGATTATACCGCTGGACGGCAGGCAAATGGGTACTATTAAACGCAGTGATGCCGCTTAATCCAGTTTGTGCTTATGACTTTGGAAAAGATTCCCTTCACTTAAATACAGTCCCTTTTTTTAGCGTTTCCAATATTACAGAAAATAAAAAAACAAATGTCGCAGTTTATTGGGGGTTATTACAAAATAATACTATATATCATATTAAAATATCTTCTAGTTGGAGTGGTAAAGCAAATCCTTATCTTATTGTCTTTTCACCTGATTGGCACATTCGCCCTCTAAGTGTTCCTATATGCGGTCTACAAGAATTTACCATATTTATCCCGAGTGGACTTTCTTATGGGATTGGTGTTTGGATGCGTAATGACGGTAACTATATTCCTCAACAGGAGGATTCTGTTACTATAAATAGTTTAGTTATTTCAGAAGTTAAATCAATAGCGCCACTTGATTGTTCCGGCAATGGTAATCAAGGACTGCTGCTTTCAGGTATTCCGAATGCAGACAGCAAAACAGGTACAGCAATGCTATTTAAAAATACATACGGTACCGGTAAGCCCTTTCAAACATTTTCTAATATAACAAGTATCAATCAACACCATGTTTTAAGTTTTTCTATTCCGGATAATAACCCGTATAAAAAAATACTAGTTACGGTAACAGGTAGAGTAAAAAATGGTAACGGGCATATCAGTATTATTGTATTTAATGACGACTGGACTTTTATAAAGAAAGCCTATATTACTGCACACGAAGTAACAACAGTTACACTTGAGGCTGACATTCCGCAACATACTAATATGCGTGTAGGTATCTGGAATTCTTATTCTACAGAACTATATAAAACAACAGAAATTGAAGTACAATTACTTAACGCAACCGTTGTATTTCCGCCAGTACTGCTTCATAATGCTATTTTTAAACCTTTCTTACAATGGTCTCATTCACGGTGGATTAAACTTGAAGAAGGCAATATAACCAGACGTCTCTACTATTATGGTCGTAAAGATTATGCAAATATTTATGATGATAAAACTATCTTTTTTGCCACAGAAACAAAGGAACACGGAATAATAGGTCGGCATGTTGCAATAGATTCATTTAAACACCGATGGGCGCATTTAGTTGTTACCAATAGTTTAATCAATAATACGTTTACAAAAAAGATTTACATAAACGGACAGTTGATAGAAACGATTGTACAAGAGAGTGTTAGTGAACTATCACCGGAATTCTATCACTATGATACTGATATGGGAGATGCATGGGTTGCTTCTATGACAGTAGATGGTTCCCTAGCAAACCTCATCTTTTTTGACCGCCTTTTAACCGAACAAGAAGTCTTATGGCTAGGCTTAAACCCGCAGTATCCGGTAAAGAATTACACGCTTACCGATTGGGCGATTGACCCGGCCAATCCTGAAAGCAATATTAAAAATCTTACCCCCAAGTACCTCGGCGTTACCGAAACGGTACCGACTACTCGCACAGTCGTTATTATGAAGGGCGATAAGCTCGGTGCACAGGACGCCCATGCGGGCGACTGGGTACTGATGGCTAAAACGGTCGGCGGTTGGAAGTGCGGGGTGTGTTATCGCTGGACGGGCAGTATGTGGATTAACTTAGAGCCGGAATACAACTACACCGAACAGTATCAAGCGGCGCTGTATCATATTTGCGAGATACCGGAACTGATGAAGAATACCGGGCATTTCGGGGCATTGTTTGCGAAGGTGCTGGTAGCACAAAAAGTTTTTATTGATTCGCTTACTGCTAATGAAGCGCACATCAAGCAGCTTGCGACTGATAAGGCTTTTTTAAAAGCACTTATTGCGCAAAAATTGATGATTGATAGCCAGCAAGGAACTCATAACGATTTTGAAGCGTGGTTTGACGAGCATAATGGCTTAAAAATAAATAATAACGGAAAAACTATTTTTCATGTTAGTCCAAGTGGTGATGTATTTATGAAGGCTTGTAAGCTGATTATTCCGGTATTATCAAAAGACCCTGATAATCCTGAAATCGGTGAAATTTGGTTAAGGAGTAATGTATGAGTGCTAAGCATGATATAACGAATCTTCTTACTCTTGAAAATAAAACGGAACTTGTACAAAACGATGGTTTTTATACTATTTACAAAGATGTAACTACTGCACGATTCAAAAGCTCCGTTCAATTGCATTCTTTTCTGATAACAACAAAAACTTCTTATTATCGTGATTATATAGATCCAAACGGAAATACCGTAGTCAAGAGAGACGGAATTACTGGCCCTATTATTTTTACCTTGTTTTTTGACGATGGAACGCAGCAAAATGCAGGAGAGCTCTATGCTTGCGGATCGGGCGAACGTGATAAGCCGAATATAGAGACGCAAGAAAAGCTATTTGATATTTCAGAAGCAAATACACGTAAAAAAATACAAGAAGTGCGTTTAGATTATGATAGCAAATATGTTCAAAAAACGTCATCAAGTACTACTGAAATATTTTTAGAAATTGTCAGTATAAAAGCATACAGTCTTATTGTTGATTTTGATACAGGAATCAGGATTAAAGGTGCTAATGGGCATATTTACAAAATCTTAGGTATTCATGAACAATCATCCCTAAGAGTAAAAACTCCTACTGGCATTAAAAATATTAAGGTAGTACCTCCGTCTGAAACCCAAAATACTCAATTGCGCATAAAGACAAAACAGGGGATTATGGCTATTGCGCTTGAAGAGTAATATACTCAAGCTTTTATTGTTTTTTTATGCCATTTCCAAGCACGGCGGCAGCGCATACATTATTTAATGAGGCGATGTCTCTATAATTGGCTTTCTGCTAAAAATATAACATTCAATCATATAATAATATGTATCGATAGAATTTAGTTAAAAAGGCAGCTTTAATCCCAATCCGATATAAGGCGACAAATGGAAACCTATATAATTTGAATTCCACTGTGAGGCGTTCCATGCCAAAATATCCGAACTTATTTTTGAATAGTTAGCAAAGTCAAGCGCTAACTTTGTACCAATATTAAAATAAAGCATGTCAGTAATATTATAAGTCGCCTCTATATCTCCCATAACGCCAAAACTTAAAGAGAATAAACGCACCTCAGCAGTACCGCCGATAATCATTTCATTTCTATTCGCAGACAGTATTGAAAGATGAAAACCTGTCCCAATGAGAATACTTAGCTTATTAGTAATAGCGTACTTGAATGCGGGGCCTACTCCAAATTGAAATAAGAATCTAAAATCAAAATCTTTTACACCATCCTTTATCGTCACACCATTTACGGTAGCTGATGAATTACTAGGGAATAAAAAACTATCACTTGCAAAAAGGCCTATATTTTTTTTATTAAAAAACGTATAGCCATTAAAGAAAAGGCCGGGAGAACCTATCCACGTTTTAGTAGTACCTTCTCTTTTAGTAACTTTTTCCCAATAGTTGCCGTATTGAAATCCAAAAGAGCCGAGACTTTCTGTTTCTGCGAAAGCAGGAATTAAAATGGCTACGCATAATAAAATTAAAACTATCTTTTTCATCATTTTTCCTCTTTTATTTTTTTATAATTGTCTATTTCAGTTTCTATTGAAGGTTTCACTTCTACAACGGGAACATATTCTTTATGCACAATGCGGCCATTCACGCTCCGCTTTATAACAAGCGTATCATCATAAAAAGTATATTTAATTCTTTCATTCCTATTTACTGTAACCTTATCGACCGTTCTATATAGTATAAAGTCCGTTTTGGCAGGATCAAAATAAAAATAAACGTAACCGCTGTCTGGGATTACCTCTACCGTTTCTGAATCGCCAACAGTAAGCCCAGAAATATCAAGCCATTTTGAATTAATCCAAACTTGCCATTTAGAACTCCCGAAATAATATCCTTGTGGGATTGGCCATTGTACAAACGCTATGCGAAAACTTGTCCTATTTTCAATGGTAAGAGTGGTTTTAGGCAGGATTGAATGGGTGTTATCTGTTAGAAAATTACACGATGTTAAACATACCATCAAAATCGTTAATAATAAAAAGCTTTTTTTCATTTTCTCCCTCTTTTATCGATAGTTTACTCCCTTTTTCTGCTCCACGCAAGCATTTTTTATCGTAATAGTTCTCAACCCGTTGACAAAAACTATCAGTTCTTGATTTTCTGCTGCTCTATTTTAGCACAACAGAAACTCAACTTTTTTCTTCTTTTCCTCTCGACTTATATAACATTCTACTTGCAACTTTTTATACTTATCACCATGACAGTAGAAGCATTGCCACATAGCGAATTGATTATAGTCGGTGTTATTGTATTGGCCTTTATTTTGATGATGAAGAAGGGCGGGAAATTCTCTCTTTTCGGACAAACGGTAGAAGTACCGGTCGGAAATAAAAAGCAGACCGTAGACACTATCGGGCTTATGTACCTGATGAAAGATGCTTGCGAGCGGATAGAACTCATCCGCAAAGAGCGGGCAGAAGATATTCTGCCGGACATATCCTACCTTTTAACCGGTATTAGCCGCCTTTCCTGCTGTATGTACCGGGCGGAAGCAATTTTGCGCAAGCGGCTGTATAAAAACGGGTTTGAAGATTTAACTGCGCAAACGGTTACCGGCTATATCGCACAGTTAAGCGATGAGCTTTACAGCCACTTACAGCGCGAAATACATAGCGCGGGGCGATGCGCCGTCAACCCTCCTGAACCGATAGAAAAAAGTAAAACATACGCGATTGCGAAGGAGTTTACCCGACGGGCGGCGGCGATTTATTTACGCGAAGTAAAGGCTAAGGCGATGATGTACGAATCCTACCAGCCGCTTTTTGAAAAGCTCGGCGATGCTATTCGCGTCGATTTTTGCCAAGAGAAGAAAGAAAAGAAAATGAAGCAGGCAGAACAACTGCTTGAAGTGCTCCATAAACTGGAAGCTAAAAAAATTGAGGAGGTTTAACGATGGGCGTGATACGGGATATTGACCGGCTTAAGCCGGAGCTGGCAAAGCGGGCGCGTGCTTTTTTAGCAGAACTGAAAAAGCGCGGTATAGAGGTAATCGTGCTTGAAACAGACCGTACGGTCGATACGCAGCTTGCCTATTATGCACAAGGGCGCAAACCGCTTGAAGAGGTAAACACCTTGCGTAAAAAAGCGGGGTTATATCTTTTAACGGAAGCGGAAAACAAGCGCATTGTAACAAAGACGACGCAGTCAAGGCATTTCGGGGGAAACGCCGTCGATATTGCGCCGGTAAAAGATGGGCGCGTCTGGTGGGGCGCGCCTGAACAGGTCTGGCAAGAAATCGGCACCATCGGGGAAGCGTGCGGCCTTGACTGGTGCGCAGGCGGATACGGACAAGTGTGGGGTAAGGGTTGGGACAATCCCCACTTTGAACTTATGTAAGGAATAGGCGGCGTCGTTTATGAAGCTATCGGATGATATAGAACTGCTGCACGGGGATTGCCTCGACCTGCTTCCTAAAATACCGGAAGGGAGTATCAACTCTATTATTACCGACCCGCCTTATTTTCTCGGTATGACGCATAACGGACATAAGGGCGTTTTTAATGATCTTGCTATTTGTAAGCCTTTTTATGAAAAACTCTTTAGTGAATATAAGCGCGTGTTAAAGCCGAACGGCTGCGTTTATCTTTTCTGTGACTGGAGAAGCTATGCGTTTTATTACCCCATTATGTACGGTATTTTAGGCGTTAAAAATATGCTTGTGTGGGATAAAAAATCCGGTCCCGGCAATTTTTATAACTATCAACATGAACTTATTCTCTTTACTACAAAACGGAATGCTTTTAATGTCAAAGGAACTTATAATATCATCACCGGTATTCTCTCTTTTTCCAACGGAGCCAAAAAGACAAACGGAGAAAAGGTTCATCCAACACAAAAACCGATAGAACTTGTTGAAAAATTCATCAAAGATTCCACCAATGAAGGGGATACCATCCTCGATACCTTTACCGGATCCGGTACTACCGGTGTCGCCTGTACCCGTACCGGTCGGAAGTTTATCGGTATGGAGATTGACGGCGGATATTTTGAGATTGCCGGAAAGCGGATTAAAACCGTATTACAGGAGCAAAAACAAGACCTATTCTATGAAGAAAAAGGAGCGGTGAATGAATGAAAAAAAGATTTTTATTGTTTGTCTTATCTGTCTTGTGCTCTTTATGCTTTCAGGTTGCTGCACAGGAGCGGCTATATATGGTAACGGAGACGGAGCTTACGAGGTTAGAGAGCATATCGGAGAACTTAGCGAGAGACAGACAGAGTCTGCAATCACAAGCGAACGGCTTAACGGAGCGCTTGAGGGCACAAGAGAGCAAAGCGAAGAGCTTAACCGAGAAATTGCAGAAGGTCGAAAATACAGCGAACGACTTACGCAATCAATTACAGACGGAGCAGGCTACCTTGAAGAATTTGCGGACATCCTACAACAAATCCGAGCAAGAGGCGGCCGAAACAATAGCGAAACAGCAGGCAATAATCAATGAACAGAAAGATATACTCCACCGGCGGATGGTTACGATTATTATTCTTTCAAGCATAATAAGTATAGTGATTATAGCCATAGGGGTAAAATGGTTTATAAAGGGTAAATTGAGTTTTTTACGTCCTCCCTAAAGGCTGAACTTTAAACGGCAGTTGTCAAATATTTCTTGACAGCTGCTGTGAGGGTGTCTCTTATATTTAAAAATAGTATACCGATATTGATACTATGAAGCACTGCGATAAATCTATTATAGCGCAAAACCTAGCACAGCGGGTAACGATTATTGAATCATTTTTAAAAAGACAGCGAAACGCCCACGAAGCAGCACAGGTGTTGCAAATATCATTATCACATGTTTACACGCTTGCGCATAAAGCACAGAAAGACGGACTAGAATCGCTTTTAACACTGAAAAAGCGTGGCAAACCGCCTAAAAAATTTGATGAAGCGTTTAAACAACACATTATTTCGTTGTATACCCAATATGAAACGCTTTGTACTGAACAATGGCATATTGAACGATGTACCTTTGCTCAATTTAGAACCGATATTTTAAAAGAAAAATACAATATTACTATATCTTACGCGGCGCTTCATAAAATACTTAAGGAAAGTGGCAAAAAAAGTCCAAAAGCTCACCGCGTAAAGAAAAAAGAGAATGAGCATACCTACCGTGACAGGGCTTCAAAAGAAGGGAAGCTTTGGCTTGGCGATGGAAGCCCTTTTCAGTGGTTTGGCGGAACTGAACAGCAGTGTCTCCATATTCTACAGGATGATGCAACCGGAAAGCTGGTCGGTCTCCGCATGGAGCTAAATGAATGTTTTTTCGGCTATGCTGAATCTTTTAAGCATGGTCTAAAACGGAATGGTGTGCCAGAACAAGTTGGCACCGATTTAGCCGCTGTTTTTTATACAACCGAAAAGCAAAAAAATGACGTGGATACAGATGAACAGCTTAACGGAATCAGCACAAAAAAAACACAGATGGGGCATATCCTTTTTGACGTATTAGGCATCCAACAATGTCCGTGCTATACTCCGCAATCGAAGGGACGGGTTGAACGGATCGGACAAACATTACAAAGCCGCTTGCCGCTTATTTTTAAAATGCGCGGTATTGAGGATATGGAAAGTGCAAATACCTTCTTCCCGGAGTTTATAGAACTCTTTAATGCAGAATTTGCGGTAAAACCCGAATCACCAGAAAGCGCGTATGTAGCACTCCGTGAAGAAGATAATTTGACGGAATTATTTTCAATTTGTCATACAAGAAAGACCGATAGCGCCGGTGTTTTTTCTTTTCATAATTACAAATTTCGTGTACAAGGGGCTATTTCATCCGTTCGCTTACGAAAGGTTAAAATATACCTTAACCATGAATGGGGCATAAAGGTTAAAATCGGTAAAACGTTTCACGATGTAGAACTATTACAACTGGATGCAAATAAAAAAGCGGCCGGAGCAGAGCGCTTATCAATACCGATTGTCTGGAAAGACCTCTTTGATAAATATTTGTATGTTAACGCCAAGACAGTAAGCAACGCACATCTGGTAAGCTGAAAATCAGCCGGCATTTAAGTCTAATTTTCTCACCGCTCATTATTTACAACAGGGATACTATGTCCTGTTTCCATTATTGTTATCCTTTCGACAGCTTTTTTTAACGGTATTTCACTATTTTTCTACTTTTTCCCTTGAATCTTGCTATTTTATCCCTACTTTTAGTGCGGTTTATTTCTTTTTGATTTATATAAAAAAATATTTATTTTTCTTTTCCGTTTTATTTTTTATATAAAGTATTGACATATGCCTGACGGTTGCTTCGGGTACACACATCAGGC
>ERZ773009.259-NODE-259-length-38123-cov-27.404040_pt1 | contig 38123 bp, 34 predicted proteins | sample MGYA00580663_ERZ773009 | MGnify/ENA primary metagenome ERZ773009 (study PRJEB29015, sample SAMEA2737969) | human oral metagenome | biome: human oral; feature: human-associated habitat; material: dental | place: China | collected 2026 ... | reverse complement strand
CGGTTACGTATTTGTCTTTTGCAGTAACGATGCGGTTGATATCGCCGATATTAGCACCGTTTGTAATGACATCTCCACCGCTGGCAACGTTTGTGATTTGTTTGTTGCCCGCATCAATACCGTCTTTTACGATTTTTGGACCTCCGGTGATAGTCACACCATCGGTATTCATTACGGTATTGCCGGTCGTTACACTAGTCAAGCCTTGTAATTCTTTAGCCAATTTAACATTTAGTGTATTAGATCCATTGGACACTACACCGATATTGTTATCGCTCAATTTAGATACATCTGCCACGCCACCAACAACATTAGTTTGCGCGCCTAATCTTTGAGTAAATTTATTATCATTAGCCCCTGCAGCCTTTACATCACCTGCATAAACTACGCCTTTATTTACTTCCGTATTTACCGCATATAGTTGGCTGCCGTTGACAGCATCGGTAGATGTAGCGGAAAGACGACCTGCTGCAACATTGGTGATAGTACGTTCCGCACCTGCCTTACCTACACTTACCGTAGAACCAGGGTTAGCGCCTGCAAAATTATGTACTTCGCCATTAATCGATTCGGATGCTGTACCAACAGCTGCTGCAGTTTCAGATCCGGCACCGATAGCCACGGCATTTTCATTCTCTACTTTTGCTTCATTACCGATAGCTACACCATTCTTTACTGATACATTAGCTTTGTTGCCTATCGCCGTACCATTTAGTCCGGTAACGGATGTCGAAGACCCTATAGCAGTGCCATCCACTGCGTTAACTAACGAAAGTCTACCGAGAGCCGTAGCCCCTATAGCTTGTGCTTTAGCTTGATTGCCGATAGCCGTGGCTTGCCCCTTTGTCGCCGCTGCCCAAGTACCAATCGCTACAGTTTCATTTTCCTGAGCCGTCGAGAACGTACCCATAGCGATAGACCACTGACCTGACGCCTTTGAGCTTCCGCCGATTGCATAAGCATAATTGTTCAATGCTTTTGAATTATTCCCCACCGCAAAGGAGCCTTCTCCCGTAGCTTCAGAGAGACTACCAACAGCAATGGCATGCTTATTTTTCGCCTTGGCGCCGCCACCGATAGCAGCAGCATATTCTCCACTAGACTCGGCCTTTGAACCGATGGCAACCGCATTTTCCTGTGACGCATTGGCGATAGCACCTAAGGCAACCGCATTCTTAGCACTAGCCACCGAGTCCCCGCCGACAGCCATAGCATATTCTGCGTGAGCCTTAGAGGTCGCACCGACAGCAACCGCATTTTCTGCTCTCGCTTCAGACCAAGGACCAATTGCTGCCGCATTTTTAGCTGTAGCATGTGATCCGCCACCTACGGCTGTAGAATACGCTCCTGTAGACTCACTATGTGCTCCTAACGACAAAGCAACCGTGCCAGTCGCCTGAGCATAACCGCCAATCGCCACATTGTGCTGATCGGCACCACTATTGGTTCCATTACCCCAGGCTACACCTGCCCCTGTTCCGGCAGGATTTACCGCTTGGGCAACATTTAGTGGCGGTGCTACGCTCCCCACTAATGCAAGTGCACATAAAAGAGTGCGTACACCTGTGCCGGTGCTTCCGTTGATCTTGCCACGATTGTTAGCGATTTCCGAAACAACCACATAACAGTTTTTCACCCGACTCCAAATAACTTTGTAAATCCGATTCATAACTTCCCTCCTAAATTCCTCCTGTTACACTAAAATTACGCTCTCTATATTGAAGTAAAAGATATATACCCTCTGTAAAAAACACCTTTTTAAAAACAGGCGAGTATTCATCTTAATAATCATTATCACATCATTATAGTAATAATTCAAGAATCGCTAAATCTTGATTATTTGTAATGTATTTGCAGTGCCAGGAAACAAAAACAAGACTACTTTGATTTATTATAGTTATAAAGAAAAACAATTTAAAACAAAGCAGACCCTTCTGATTGTTATTATAACAAAAAAACAATATATCTGAAAAGAGTTATAAAATTATAATAAAAAGGGTAGCAACTTTGGTTCTATAATAAATGTTAGGGTGACGCCACTACGGTGTCGCTTCCAACATTATTTTTTTGTAAAAAATAAGCATATAAGGCTCACATACTTTACAATAAAAGTGTCAAAATCCTAAAGAAAGGATGTGAGCTTATATGCCTACTACCGATTATACTGAATTTTTACATAATGTAAAACAAGAATATATTACAAATAGCTACGAATTGTACGAAAACATATGTAACTAAGTGTCACTAATATTAGAATGCTATTTGATAAACTTACTGAAAGTGTAACCTATAATGCTATTGCTAAAGAGTGTGATACCTCTATTACTACCGTATTACGCTACTACTCTATGATTACTATACCAAAGCCCAGAATATTACCTACTGTGATTGGTATTGATGAGTTTAAAAGAATAGCTGCACATTTAACGCATTGGTTGGAATTAGTAAAAGCATCTGGCTTAAATGAATTTAATAACTTCTTTACATCATTTCCTGCATGGATGACGCAATTAACTAATGCATTCTTACTTCCATATTCTAATGGATACACAGAAGGAACTAACAAGAAAATTAAAGTATTAAAACGGATAAGCTATGGACTTCGCCACTTTGGTAGATTTAGAGTACGTATTCTACTGTTGAGCAAAAGGAATGGCACCAACCATAACTATGATTGGTGCCAAAGAAGACTCGTAGGGTGAACACCCCAACATTTGACTAAGAATCAATATTTAATAGAAAACTTTTTAAATTTCTACAAGTTAATGATTCAACTTAGACAATTGAGTATCATCAAGTCCTAATACAGAACTTAAAATAGATTTAATTTTTTCATTATCGGCTTGTAGTTTATCGATTTGGCGTTTGGCATCAGCTAAATCACGGGCCATTGCCATTCTAGAACTGGATACTTTAGATTTAGCTCCCAACTTATAAGAGATACCAGCATTAAAAACAGTATCATCGTCACCATTAACAGTAGAGCCAACAGTAATCATTAAGTCTTCAGTTGGACGATATGCAACACCAATAGCAACAGCATTAGCATTATGATAATGTCCATATCCAGCCATGATATCTAATTTATGGTCTGGATCAAAATCTAATGGATGTAAACCTGCAAGTGCAGCACTTCCTGCAATACCTTTGTGTGCTTCTTTTTGATTAGCATTAATAATATTACGTATACTACTAGTATCACTGCTTAAGTTATTAATTTGATTAATGAAATTAGAATTTAATCCTATAGTATAATTTTTACTACCATTGTCATTTGTTCCTTCGGTAACTGTAATATTATCGTTTCCAGATTTAATGGTAGTATGTTTTTGTGCTTCAAGTGCAACATCATGTAATTGAGATCCATTAATAGCATCTGTAGATGTTTCAGATACTCTACCAGCACCGACATTATGAAGTTGCCGTGTAAAACTTTCATTACCAAAGGATACTATAGAATTTGGCGTACTACCCGCAAATGCATGATTAGTAAATTCAATTTTATTAGAGCTATCAGATTTGATTGTAGTTGTACTCACCGCCCCACTCATTGCTTTAGAATTAGAACCAATAGCAACACCATCCTTGATCTTTACCTGAGTGCTACTGCCTTGGGCTACTGCTCCTTCAGCCTCAGCATATGATCCGTTACCAATCGCAATAGTATTTATACCATTAGTTCTAGCTTGCGACCCAATTGCAAATGTATTTTCAGTAATGGCTTCTGCACTAGAACCAAATGCTAAAGAATTTCTCCCCCTTGCTTTGGCCAGTTCACCACCAACAAAACTGTTCACTCCTTGCGCCAAGTTATTATTACCAACAGCAAATCCATTTTGACCTTCTACTGTATTCTTATAGCCTGTAGCAAAAGCACTCGTAGCAGTACTTGAAATGGTATTATGGTTACCGAAAGATTCTGCCCCTACTGCTGCAGCTGCAGGATCTACAGTATTATTAACACCTGCGGCGAATACAGAACTAGTTAAGGAAACCATGGTCATTAACATAATCATTGATTTTTTTTGAAGTTTCAGCATACTAAAATATACCTTTCCAAAATAAAACACAAAACAGATACTATATATTATTTTTATTAACCCGAACACGTTCAATAATTGGCTGGCCCTGATGATTCTTTGCTACTGTATCTACGCGGAATAAAGCCATTTCAGGACCAAATTCCGTTACGAGACGTTCATCTACGCTTACACCGTTCTGAATAGCACGGTATACGATTTGAGCGAATTCATAACGAGTCATCATGCGGTCTCCGCCGAATGTACCGTCAGGATACCCTTCTACCAATCCACGTTCAGAAAGTGCATATACTGCATCATAAGCCCAGTGATTGCTAGGTACATCCGGGAACAATGTTGTGCGATCCGCCTTCATATTCATGCCTGCCAAGCTATTGATGATGGCAGTCAATTTTTGAATTTGTGCATTTTGTACGGCTACGGTTTTCTTAAGTTCCAACACTTCCTTTCCAACAGCTACGCGGGAACGGGATACATTGCTATGAGCGCCGACTTTCACAGAAAGACCTGCATTCACAACGGTTTCCCCATTGCCAACAGTAGAGCCTACGCTCAATTGAACGTCTTCATTAGGACGATAGAAAGCACCCAATGCAGCGGCATTACCATCGTGGAAATGACCATAACCGGCTGCGAAATCCCATTTTGCATCAGGATCGAAATCCAATGGATGTAAAGCGGCAAGAGCAGCAGCACCTGCTACACCTCGGTTGATTTTTCTATCGAAACGAGAAATATTTTGACCGATATTTGTAATATTATTTTGAATGTTAGTTACATCTTGTTTAATGTTATTAACATCACCTTGGATGTTCGTGATATTCGTTGTGTTATTGTTGATTTGATTAGTAATATCATCAGCCAAGCTAACCTTGTAGTCCTTAACATTGCCGTTTGTCGTAGCATCTACTTTGATGTGATTACCTGCGCTAACAGTTGTTGAACCAACAGAATTTACTTGGTTTTGTAATTGTTTAAGTTGTGCCACGTTAACAGCATCTGTATCTTTTGAACCGGCTGCTACAGACGTAATTTGTCTAGTCACACCATTGTCCACATCTCCGACAGATACTGCAGCACGCGTCGATTTCCATGTAGCGTTCGTTTCAGTGGATGCAGCCTTTGTACTTGGATCATATCCAACTTCACCTTTATCAACGCCGGCCTTTGCTTCACTAGCGATAGCGGCACCACCTGCTACGGAAACATCTGTATTGTGGCCTACAGCTACCGCATCATCGACATTCATCGTTGTGCCGTTATCGCTGGAGCCCATAATAACCGCATGGCTAGCGTTCGTTACTGTACGTTTATCGCCAAGAACGAGCGTCCCTGTAGAGTTAGTTATATTATTTTCCGTACCGATTACGGTTGTATTTTTAACCTTATCCCCTGTATTACCAACACCAATAGAAAGGTTATTGGTGCTTTCATTACCACTAGCACCCGTGATCGTGTTGTTGACACCGATTATGGATGTGCGCAATGTATAGTCGGCCTTATTACCACCGCCGAGAGCCATGGTAGCACCGCCACTCTTAGAGTTTTTAATAGCGCCACGCAAACTATCAGCTAATGCCTTAGCAGAATTACCACCGTCACTTGGAGCCGAAATGGTAGTAATGGAATTTGTAATCTCATTGCCGGCACCCATTACGATGGAACCGTTGGAATTAAATGTTCTATTCGCTGTACCTACGATACTGTTCGCAATACCTGCATACCGATTATTAGTGGTTTGCGATTCAATGCTGTTTAATGAACCGGTAATCGTAGCACCAAAATTCTTTAGTGGATTAGCCAAACGGCCACCATTATACTCACTAGAGATGATATTATATGTACCTGTATTCGTAGTGAAAGCGCCATTACTGAAGCTGTTAGCACCAATGGTTGTAGCATATGCATTAAGAGCATAGGTTCTAGTCTTAGCACTATCTACATCGATATCACCCAACTTACCTTTGTAATTATGAGAACCGATCATGGTGCTACCGGTACGTGCAAATGTATTATCACCGATAGCAACACTGCCCACAACCTTCGTAGGATCTGCAGGGATTCTAGCAGATGAGAACCAGCTTCCACTGAAAGTCGTTTGGCCTAGGGCAAAGCTTGCCTCTACACCACCTGCCATGTTTTCGATTTTTGCATTTTTACCGATGGCAACACTACCGCCCTGGCTAGCATAGTTATTAATACCTGCACCATTGCCGATAGCTACATCACCCGTAGCCGCACTGGCACCGTTCGAATAAGAAATGCTGGCCTCTTTGCCAACAGCCACATTTTCTGCTTTTGGTGCATTACTACCTGTACCAATAGCCACACCGCTACCGGAACCCGGGTTATTATCCGGTGCCGCATAGGCAATGCAAAGACTAGACATTAATACACCGTTAATCAACAGTGTTAATAAACGTTTCCGTTTGTTCATTTTACCAATCTCCATTTCACAAATTATACACAAAATGAATTATATGCCAAAAAATTCATTTTATCCTCATATTCTATTATACTACTTTGATTTGATTTGTAAAATCATTAATTTAATATTAAGTTCCGATTTTTAGATCTTCCTTATACTTATTTTTTAATAATAATCTGTAATATCTCCTAACAATACAAAATTCACTATAGAATTTTATCCCTTAATAGCATACAAATTTTACAAGACTGTTAAACAAAATAAAAAGCGGATAGTACATCACAAAGGATAACTATCCGCTTACATACTAAATTTATTCTATAACGGATTCACTTATGATTTCCATACTATAGAATATTTAACTATCATTTATTATTTAATTTTTGTAATGACCATAACCGCCCATCACTTGTACTCGATTATTTAAATCAAATTGCATGGGGTGTAATGCAGCTAATGCCGCAGCACGAGCATCGCCCTTATTGGTTTCTTTACCCAATGCACTATTTTGTTATTAAGATTATCGATTTGTTAGTTTACACCATAGGTATTACTCTCAAAATAGTATTACACGCGAGACATCGTTCTTGATGCACCATACATTTCGGCCACCACGTACGGGTTGCCACAGGTACTCATTTTAGCGAGTATCCGTCTCGTATAATCGAGGTGTTCTAATAAAGCATCGCGTAATTTGCGTTGCACGTGGTCAGGGGAATGGAATACGAGTATAGGATCAAAGTCTCCTAAGATGATATAGGTCGTATGCGGTTCGGGTCCTGGCTCAATATGGTATTGAAATGGAATGATTACATTGAATAAACCATACACCACATCACGCCCAATTGGTTTCCGCGATTTTAGGCTCGCAAATGTCATGTTCGGCCCCAATGTCCTTGGATCCGTATACATCGGCTTTGACCGCCTCGACGATTGTATGCCGTTTGTTAGCACCCCTTCGTGGTGCGCTACTTCTCGCAATACCATTTTCAGTGGTTTATGGATGATTTCACACCGACCATCTACATAATAACAGGCGGTACAATCACCACCGTCAATATAGGTAGGGATTAAGCAACATATATGGTGATCCACATCGCCATATACAGCATTAGGGTTACAAGAAATAGATTCGTTATTACTTACATTTTGATACGTTGTATTGTGCATCATCATGACCTCTTCTTTTGTTAAAGGAGTAATAATAGCAAGGAATTCCTCTTGTAAAAATTGATTCATAACACATGTTATATAAAGATGCTTTAGCAGCACTTATGAGTTAATTGTATACCTATAATTACAAACTGTAAATATATAAATCAAAAATTTATATCAGATCAGCAATTTTACTTATAACTATACATTTTCTGCATATCCTGGGTATCGAATTCTTTATTATCCGCTACCATCATATAGTATCGTAACTGGTCGATAGCCTTTTGATGGCGCTGTTGTACGGCTTGACGAGACTGGCATGTTTCACTGCCTATATCGACACAGGTCTTGCCATCACGATAGAGGGCATACAATAGCTGTTGTTGCTGCCGTGGCAATTTTCTGAAAGCGGCCCACAGACGATTGCGCAATTCGTCTTCTGTCACCATTCCGATAATGTCGTGTTCGATATCTACATCATCGGGGAACTGATCCATGGCGGGTTCTGATACATCGTCGCCAGTACATAGGGGCAAAGTTAACTCATGACGCCATTGCCGCGTCGATTGTTTGTAAAAGTTGAAATATCCATAGCGAATGGCGGCTTTCACATAACCAGAAAAAGGTACCTTACCTGATGTGTGAAAGCTATAGATGGATTCGATAAAGATAATCCACAGAAATGATTCCACGTCATCGGTTAGCATAGCCGTACTCGAGCGGTTCGCATAGCTCATGATGAGTGGTCGATAGCGCCGGCATAGCTCGACTTGTGCCGCATCGATGGTCAGTTCCTCGATAGGCCACACGGCTCGTTCCGTACTGAGCACCGATACACGGCGCTCTTGGCAGACGCGCACTAAACTAAGATCTGTCACCGCTTGTAATACCTTTTGGGGACATACCACATGTTTCACGTTCATATTTGATCCTTTCTGCCTAGGCTTACTTGGAATATACACCCAAATGAGTATTTAGACAAACAAGAAATTCCGCCATAAATGTATAGATTTACAGCGGAATTAACGTTGTTACATATGTATTTGTGAATTATTACAGACCGATTTCAGAAAAGTACCCCAATTTAGATGAATGTGACCTACGTACCGCTTCATCGAGGCGCACCTCAGAAATTGTTCCATTTGCTACGGCCTGCATCGTCGTTTTGACAAAATAAAACTGCAACCTAGTCGTATATACTGGAACTAATACATTCTCAGTATATAGGACTAAATTGCAGTTTTAAATTATTTATGAGTTCGATTGACCCCTGATTCATCAGATTCAGATGTAGAACCTGTTGTTTGTTGAGGTGCTTTATGAAGTGTCATCACCGTTTTAGCTGCCACCTTTTTCACAGGGCCCGTTGGTAACACAATTGGAATTTGAGTGTTTACTTTCACAGGACCATTGGCAGGTACAGGTGTTTGAACTGGCATCGACAAAGCCTTAACGATAGTTGGTTGCGGTGCCGTTGGCGCTGCTGTTTGAGTCGCCATCGATTGTGCCGCTGTTTGCTGTGCCACCACTGGTTTTGGTGCTTGTTTAGGCGCATTCGGTTGTTGACGTGCCACACGAGCCGACGCCAAAATCCCTGGATTGCGATATAATAACTGACCACCTTCAGTAGACAATTTTTGATCATAATAATATACATCAGCATTGTAATACTCACTGCCACTGGCCACATCATAACGCAAGCCAATCATGGTATACACCGTGAAATGTAGCAGCCCATCCGGTTTGCTGCGGTCAATCGAATCACGGTCCACATACCAGTTATTGCCATTATAGGTGAAAGCATAAATATCTTGCCGAGCATCAGCATTAGGTATAATAGATATAAACAGCGCTGCTATAAACATAGCCACTGCGCATATACGTTGAAACATGAGGCCTCCTCAATAATGATTGTATACGATTTAACAACTTATTATACCACATTTTCTGACATTGCGTTCCCATGATATGCCTCGATACATTTAATCTTAGGCTTTAAATATAACACCATTATGCTCTAGTTGTTCCACCGTTTTTTTACCAATGCCCGGTAGCCTCAATACTTCTTGTTTAGTAACTGTTTTAAAATCAGCTACTGTATATAGGCCCGCTTGTGAAAGTGTAATCTGTGCACCGAACCGTATATTGTCATATACCGGATTTCCACGCAAAGCCCAACCTTTAGCAACCTCTACGGGGCTCATATGAGCGGACTCGCGTTTTCCTATATAACTATCATTAAAGTACCGATTTATAACAGTTCGACCGGTAACACGTTCATACACATCATATAGAGTCTGCCATAATGGACTTTCAAAATTTACCAATTGAGTCGGTAAAAATGAGATAGCAGTATATAAGCTTATTAATTCTCGTGGATCAAAATCTATGTCGATTACTTGATCTACCATATACATAATGGTCTCTAAGTGGTCTTCTACAAAATCGTTCCACCGTGTTGCATCTTGTAATAACCACTCAATATCTTCATATTCATCAACAAGATCTGCTAATACATCATGGACAACCTTTCATAAATGTTTCTATCAAATCCTCAATAGATTTGAATTCAGCCTCATGTTCAGATAGAAATTGTTTCTGTAAACGCAATAGTAACTCACTTTGAAAGCGAAACATAGAGTATCTCCTTATACATATGAACGTAAAAATACTACTTATCTGTAATATATCACGAGGAGATATATTAATTCTAGAGAGACTATATCAGGCTATCTTACTAATTACTACAAGCGTGTTCTAATGTAAAATCCCCTTAATAGGTACCGAGATACTCATCAAGGGGATTGTTTTAGTTATGAACGATACCAATCATCACATTAGAATTGGTAGTTAAGGTCAACACGATAGTATTCAGGTTGTTTTTCGTTATTCCCAAATCGTTTGTTTGTTTTGTTTTTAAAGCCATAGTATGCAGTCAAGCCCACATTGTCTTGCAATGCATAATCGGCAGTCAATAACCAACCTTTATATCCTTGGTAATGTTCTTCATCAAAATAAATATCCCATGTGGAGGATATTGGCGCCATATGCTGACCAAAGTTGAAGTATTGAGCTTTTACATCCCAAGTACCCCGTTTAGCTTGGTCATAATCACCATATCCAATACCTGCGGTCCATGCAGAACCTTTTGGCACACTGGTAGCTTTCACCCATTCACCGCCAATCCAAACTTTATTAAAGTTCAAGTCTGTGCTTAGGCCATATACATTTTTAACATCCAATTCATTACGTTTTGTTTTATTTGCCCTCGCATAGAAAGCACCGAGGTTAACGTGTTTATTCAAGTCGGATTTAAGGCCAAGATATGTAACCGTATTATTGTTTTCTTTACTTATACCTGCTGCTGTCCCTTCAATAAAATAACCATACGCCGCTTGGAATTCAACCTTGTCATTCACGGCATTGAATTGGATTCCGTCAAAGCCATCATCATAAATTAAACCATTACCGATCATTTGGTTCAAACGACCTGCTTTTACAGATACATGTTCACCAAATTTGTGGCCTACATAGACACGGTCAAATTTTACATTGTTTTCATTTACCTTTATTTCGGAATTACCCAACTCAAAATCACCGGTCGTGAAACGGACAACGGCTTCCGTGCGGTCATTAACCTTAGCATTAAATTGTAAGCGTGCACGAGCGTCAAATTTAGACTCTTTTTTATAGCTGTTATCATAATCGGTTGTTCTAAAGAAAAAATAATTTTTCTTTTTCGTGTGAGAATAACGAAGACGCATATCGCCAGTTACTTTCACATTACCAACGCGGTCTTCCAAACGACCAACACGAACGCCCAAGTTGTTCAATTCGTTGGAGAATTCATCAGCCAAACGGTTAATCATAGCTTGTTGTTCAGCATTAGCACGGTCTTGGTTAGCCATTGCTTTCGCAATCATTTGAGCCATTTCGTAACGAGTGATATCGTTTTGGCCTTTGAAAGTGCCATCTGGATAACCATTAACGATACCAGCTGCTGCCAATTGGGATACAGCTTGGTATGCCCAAGAATCAGGAGTTACATCGGAGAATGGGTTAGCTGCGAATGCAGTAGTTACACCCAAAACTGCTGTTGCTGCAAAGATTGCTGCGAATTGTTTTTTCATAATACAATACCTCTTCTTTACACTACAAACAATTACTATACGATCTTGTAAAGCAATACGCTTATCCCTATGTGTCCATGTTTCCATACAAATAATACGTATACCTTTACAAGATATACGTTATCATATAGAGTTTAAATATTATTTAAATATTCATGAAATTTTCATTCATTTAAAGCTGCCCCCATCCATACCTACATATTCAAATTGAAATAATAATCTAGATTCTGAATTTTGAAATAGGTATTACCTTCTCCATTGGCAAAAGAATCAACAGGTAAAGCCTCTAACTCAGAAGATGTGCCATGAACAATAATAGCTCTAAGTAGTTGGAAAGCTCTAATCACATTAGATTTTCCAGATGCATTACCGCCAAAAATAAATAATGATTTAACAACATCTATATCTCTGGATGTCGCACAACCCATGAAGTCAACTCAACATAAGCTTGTTTTATCTCTTCAAAATCATGACGTTCTATATGTGTTATAGGTGAATCTTGCTGTTTAGAATCTCTCCAGTTAATATCCTGTGCTGTATAGTTACCATAAAAACCGATTTCAGATTGTGTCATCCAATGGTACGGAGTTACAATGTGTTCTTGAGGTTCAAATAAGGAAGGCATTAAAGAATAATATTCAAAATCTTTTGGTGCTATAAGTTCAAAAATAGTAGGCATAATTTGCATATGATCACCAATACTATTTTTATTAATCCAGTTAGCATCAATACCCTTATGATACATGGCAAAATATGTACAAAATGATTCTCTAATAGTTTGCTTTCTATATGAAAGCAGAGAATCCGCAATGCCACAGGAATGATCACCTGTGACTATGATAAGACTATCTTCAAAATGTTCTTTCATATCATCAACGAAACGAAATAATGCCTGTTCTGCATACCAATAAGTACCCAAAGCTGCTACTTTGCTCTTATTATCTCTCACCACTCTAGGAATATTGCCAAAAATCGTATCTGCATCCCATCCATATCGTTCAATAGGAATTGTGCTTGGTGAGTGATTAGATGTTGTATAAATAAAATGCATAGTTGGCTCATCATCAGCTGCCAATATGCGTTTTTTTACCTCATCTAAAAATAAATGGTCATACACACCTAGCCATGTAGCAGGCGCATCTTCACCACAAATATCTGGACCACCAATACATTCATCAAAGCCCATTGATGGAGCAAATAAACCTAAACTAGCCCAAGAAATATTACCTCCATACCAAAGTTTAGTTTTATAACCCAACTTCTTAATTTGTTCTGGCAGAGAAGTAATTATAGTATGTTCCCAAAATTGTGTTTTCTCATTAATTTCTAAATTAGAATCATAAATCCCTGAAATGAGACTTGTAATAGCCGGTTGAGAAATCATACCTGCAGGCAAAAAATTCTCCATAGAAATAGTATTCTTTTGTGCTTTAAACTGCTTTCCTGCATCGGCAATATGATATTCTGAATAAATATCGTCCGTCACAGATTGTGTAAGACTTTCACCAACAAGAATAAAAATATGCTTAGGCTTGAGAATTCGCGGACCTTCAGCTTTTTTTTGTAAAAACTCTAATGGATTTACTCCTATCTTTACGTCTTTAAATTCTGGAATAATACGTAAATTTTTAATAGCTGTATCATCATCATGATTCAAAACTTCATTAACATTATGTTTATACACTAATTCTAATGCAATCAAATCATCAATAACGGCTTTAGCCAAAAATATATCATTTTTAATAATCGCTGGTACAAAATCCCACTCCGGTTTATTACGATGATTCAATGTACCACCATAACGTAACCAATAGAAAACCACTACCGTAAGAATAACTGATATAATTGTTCCTACTACTTGTCCTACAAATGGAAATGTAGGTATCAACAATACCGGTGTTAATAAAGTTGCATAAATTCCTAATGCTGTAATTACTGCAAAAGGAATAAAACCAAGTAATATCCATAATCCATGATTTTCATTAAAAAATATATCTAATAGATTCTTTTTATCAGCATTACCACCCAACCGAACTAATTCATTATATGTATCTTTAAAGTGATAATAATATATCAGCTTTCCCATAAATGCAGCATATAGTACCATTAAATACAATGTTAAAAGTATGGTTCTTACAATATCACCTACCGCGAAATAAGAGGATATAAATGCACCCGGTAAAGAGATAGCTAAAAAGGAAACTAATAATACATAAGCATGAAAATCGAGTCCCCACCAAAATCCATAAGTAAAAGTTTTAACTAGTTTTTTCTTATCCACATTCCAATGATATGAGGGTCCATATAGTTTAATAAAAATAAATCGAAAGATAGCACTGATTATAGGTGCCCATATAAAGATTTTTAAATCCTGTTGTAATCCTATTAGTAGTGACTCAAGCATATTTCACCTCTGATGATAGTTATCATTATATATAATCTACTGAAAACGTAAATATTTTATCCATACATCTTAGTATACCAAAATTATAAATAAATTATAAATTATAAGTTATATATAGATGTTTATTATTATGCATTTAAAGATATAATATTGAGAAAAAATAGGGACTGCACATTATGTTGTAGTCCCTATTAACTATATAAAATATTAAACTATTAATCAAATTTACCATTTGTATTATTTTTTAAAAATGATTCATCAAAATTAATAGCATCATCTATGGTGTCAAATTCCAAGATACTACGGCTATCAAACTCTTTGATACCAAGCTTTAACGTATCCAAATGCTTCATATATAGATATTCCCAAACATGGTGGTTGTATTCATCTATACCTTCTACATCTAGAATAACTTGCTTAAACTTTTCACTAAATTGTCGGTCAAAATAAACAAAGCCTAACATGATATGACCGCTAGGTGCTCCTATAATCACATCATTTATAACCCCTAATTCATCGGTTGTTACAACCCATTCATCTGAATTATTTTCTACATATATAGTAGAGTAAAAACCTCGATACTCATAGGTATTGAATAAGTTTTCTGGGTAGTAATTATCTACAGAGCAAATATAAGTGTTATCTAGTTGATCTAGAACCAATCGTAATGATGACACATTATCTTGCGTATCATAGTGGTCATTCACAACAATTTTCACATCATACTTGTCTGTTAAGTAAAAGAACATTTCTTTTTTATAGCCCACCACAAGCGTAATGTCATTTATACCAACAGCCTGTAATTGTTTAATTTGTCGCTCTACAAGGACTTCACCCTTAACGATACTAAGTCCCTTTGGACAATAGTCACTAATAGGTTTAAATCGCTTCGATTTACCGGCTGCCAATATAATCGCATTGGTCACTTTATGTTGTTGGATGCAATCATACTGCTCATGATTTATATACTCATTAAATTCATTTCTCGAAATCATATGCTGAAATCAACCCACTCACTACGATACCAACACCTAATATGATTTGATGTAAGGTTAAAGTAATATCAAAGAAGAAATAAGAGAATAACGCCGAAAATGCTGTATAACTGATATTTAAAGCCATTGCTCTACTAGGCCCAATGGTCGCCAAAGCTCTATAATAACAGTAATACGATACCGAACCAAATATAGCTGCCAGTCCCACATAAGTAAAACTAGAATCAAAAGCTATACTTTCACCATTATTCATAAACATAAAATATAAAACAAAAAGCATTCCATAGGTAATCATGGATAAATTTTGCCTAATACAGATAGCACTTAGATTAGATATTTCACCAGATTTCATACCATACGAGCACAAAACAGCCTCACTACCCCAGGCACAAGCACATATCAAAGCAAAGACTATCCCTAATACACTACTAGTTGTTTGATTTTCATCAACAAAACCTATAGCAATAATAAAGGCAATCGCTACAAATAGAGCAATAACCTGATAAGGTTTTCTTTTTTCTTTCAAGAATATGTAAGCAAAGAAAAGTCCTACAGCAGGATAGATGGAGCTAATAATAGCAGTCAATGAAGGTCCAAGATATTGAACAGCCATAATATAAGAGCACATACCTATGGGACCACCTAAAAATGATCCAAACCATATATACTTAGATTTTGCTTTCTTAATATCCTTAATTACAGGTCTAACTTGCCCAGTTACAACAATAGAAGTATTAATTAAAAAGGCACTAACCGTATCATGAATACAGGTTATAAATAAAGGAGCTAATAATGGAATTATAAAATATATGGTGTAATTTGAAAAGTAATAGCCCAATAAACTAGTATCAGCCCCCCAAAATATACCTGAGAAAAGAGCATTAACCATGATGATTTACCAATTCACCAAATTCTGATACATTTCGTGCCTCATCGAATACAATTTGATAGAACATTTTTGCATAGTTATACTGTTGCTTAGCATACGTACTATTTAATAGATTTTGATCTTGTTTTGCTTCGCACCAATTACTCCAAAGTAAGCCAACCATAGCAATATAGGAGTAAATCTTATATCGCTTTAATGTCGTTACTTGATGTTCAAAGTATATATCTATAATTCGATCAATCTCTTGTCTGTCAAACAAGGAGTAGACGATAAACATAGCTAAATCTAAGTCTGGATCTTGCATGGCAGCATATTCAAAATCTATGAGATATACATCTTGATTTTCTGTAACTAAAAAATTGTCACAAACCGCATCAATATGGCACAAGGTCCACTCCTTTACCAAGTTTTCAATAATAGGCTCTAAAGACTCTATATTCTTTTTAGTTTCTCCATAGTCCTCGTATATACTTGCATTTGGCATTAACGATTCATAGTAATTGATATGCTCAAATACATCAAAACAATGCTCTACGCGATGTGATTGATTGTGAAAGTCTCTCAATCTCTTTAGACACGCACTGATTTCATTCCAATCTTTTGGATTAACCGTATGAGAATTTTCTATAAATTTTGAAATCTTATAGCCCGACTCTCCATCAATATAGACAACAGGTTCTACAAACTCTTCATTTTTTATAGCTTGGTATACATCATATTCTTGATATCTATTGATTATTCTTTCTGTATTAACCCCTGGAACCCTTATAATATACCGTTCATTATTAATACTAAATATAAATGAATCATTCGTCATCCCTTGTTTCAAAGGACTAAACTCTATGTCATTATCTTGTATATTAAAAACTAATTTAATAATATCGAGTTTTTTCACTATATATAACTCCCTATTTTAAGTATTAACCTACTAGAAATTACATAGTTAATAGGTAATATTAGAAAATTATAACCAATATCACAGCTATTATACTTATATCTTTTAATATCATCATCTAAAATCCCAAAAACCAGTATGATCATTTGAGTAAATTGGGTGATATAAAATAAACCATTCTGTATGAACAATAAATAAAACTGTATCAGGCTCGTATTTATCAATATAAGTTTGTAAACTACCATTGAATAAGCGTAAGTCAATAATATCCATCTTATCAACCCCTGTTGATAAGAAAAATGTCATAGGGTTTGCATATGAGTTCTTTATAACTAATAAACGCTTGCCGTCATTTACATTATTGTTCTTAACATGAATTAGTGCTTTATCTCCATAATTATATGCTGAATAAGGGTTTGAATTATAATAATCAATCCGTTCTAACTGCTTCATATCATACAAAATGGATAGGTCACCAGTAATGTTTACCTTCTCTTCTGGTACTTCATAATGAATATTAGAATAAAATTTAGGCTGATATATAGAAAAATCTTCTGGCATCGCCTCAGCTAATATTGCTTTTCTGCCTAAACTACCTAAAAAAAACTTTATCATATTGGACTCTATCATATAGATTGGGATTCAATAGTTCTAGGTTAATATGATAGCCATATTGTTGATTTAGATGCTCCCCTACTTTATTGACAGCATGCATTCCCGTTATAGGTTTCCAATGATGATCTGTCTTGTAAAACATATCTCGATAAGAAGAACCAGAGGATTCATCTATAAAATCTCGATAGTCAATATAGTCAACATTATTATCCTTTAAAGTTGATAAAAAATCATCAGCATTCTGATTGGAAAAGTCTAATATACCAGAAATACGATTATCACCATTTCTAATTTTACCTGGTGCCATAAATAATAAGAATCTAATATTCTTTTCTTACAAAACATTATTAAGTTCAACTACTGTTAAAGCCTGTTTCGTTACATTTTGCTTTTCTTGAAAGTTAACCCAATAATTATCCTGTAAATTTACTAGTTCTAGCTGAGGACCTCTAATATAAATTTTCCAGTCAATAAAGTTCTTAAACTCTTTAGACATCGCAACCCATCTATAATACTCCCATAAAGTTTCATTAAATGAGTTATATGTCTTGTTTTGAGCATTATTTTTGACAAAATTAATACTTTTACCGTCAACATTAATAGAATTATCTAATGTAAAGGGATATTCTTTTGACCAATCAATTTTCTCAGATTTATCTTTATTTTTTACTTTAACTTGCTGTAATTCCTCATTGTCATATAGAACCATTTGCGTAAACAAATTATTCATATGAAGCTTTTGTACCAATACATTAGTTGTAATGCTCCTAATCACAAAGGTTATAAAAAATAAGATCAGCACTGCTATACAAAATAACATCGCCATACTGATATACTTATTCTGCATAACGATTCCCATAAAAATTAAAATAAATAAATGGATGATACGAAGATCCAATAACCAATACTATTGTTACTAAAAATAAGAATATAGCTGTAAGTGACTCTACCCACAAAAAGTTCTTTTGAGAAAAAACTTTTTTACTCAACCATACATATATAGGTGTAGATAATAGAACGCCTAATAATAAAATTACACGACTGTTATACAAGTAATAGCAAAAGATATTATCTATAAAGCCATCACTGCCATAGCCAAACATCATCCCCATATAATTCACTGCAACGTCAATAGATTCAGATTGGAATAAAACCCAGCCTAAAATCACCCAAAATAATGTATATACATGGGAGAATATACCAAGATACTTATTAATATCTACATAATGTTCAAAGACAAGCAAGAGAAAATACATCATTCCCCATACCCAAAATGTATAATTAGCTCCATGCCAAATGCCAGTCAAACTCCAAACTATTAATAAATTCACTATCCATCTAGCCGTAGATACACGATTACCTTCGAGTGGAATATATACATAGTCTCTAAACCAAGAGCCTAAAGATATGTGCCATCGTCGCCAAAACTCGGTTATACTTTTAGAAATATAAGGATAATTAAAGTTTTCAGTAAATTTAAATCCAAATATTCGTCCTAAACCAATGGCCATATCTGAGTAGCCAGAAAAATCAAAGTAAATCTGTAATGTATATGCAATAGCACCTAACCATGCAGTGCCTACAGAAACAGGCATTCCTGCATTAAAAATATTATCTGCTACTTGTGCAATATAGTCTGCAATAACAACTTTTTTAGCTAAGCCATAAATAAATTGCAGCATCCCTTCAGATATATTACTTAAGGATTCTCTTCTATTTAAGATTTGATGTTCAATTAAATCGTATCGAATAATAGCCCCTGCTACTAGCCGAGGAAACATATAGATATATAAGGCCACGTTTATTAGTGATTTTTGTGCACTAACCTTTTTACTATATACATCAAATAAATAGGATAAAATTTGAAATGTAAAAAAAGAAATTCCTAGAGGTAATATAATATTACTAATCTGAATGTGACTACCAAATATGCTATTAATTTGGATTACAGTAAAGACTAGGTATTTGAAGATAAACAAAACCAATATATGGATAGTAACAGCAGCTATTAGTATCCATTTTCGCAAATTTGCAAATTTTACTTTTCAATTTGTAATGCTGCATACCAACCTATAATGATGGATAGTAGCAAAAGAAAAATAAACTTAGGTTCACCAACCGCATAAAAAATCAAGCTTACCAATAACAAAAATTTATTTCCAATAGCAAGAGTTTTAAACCACGGATTATAGTAGATTAGTAATACTAAAGGCAAAAATAAAAATAAAAATATTGTTGATGAAAAAACCACAATAGCCCCCAAACCGACAGTTTATTCTGACTTTACTAAGGATATAAGATGGCAGAATATATTTAAAATTTAATAATCAAGATGATTTATATCGTTTTATTAATTTATCAATATTACCCCAATATCGCATACTTTCAAAAATTTTATCATCATTCCATTCCCACCATTTCATGGATAGCAAATCTTCTACTACAGAATCAGAAAATCGTTGTTTTATAACGCGATTACCACCTACAACAACTGTGTACGGTGCTATATCCTTAGTAATTACACTGCCAGCCCCTATAACAGCACCATCACCGATTGTTACACCACTTCTAATAATACTATGAGCGCCAATCCATACATCATTGCCAATTCTAATGCTTCTATCGGCATCAGGCATATCCTTTTTATAGTCAAGAAAAACGCCATAAGTACTTACATAGTTAAGGTTATGTCCATTTTGAACAAGACGCTGATCTATACCAATGGAACAAAAGCTACCTATGGAATGCATTTCTCGTTCTTTGAAGGAGCGATACCCATATGTATATTTACCTATGGGTATACCGATATATTTATGAAACCAATATCTAGCTAAATTATCACTCCACCCATACTTTTTTCGTGAATGTTTATATAACCATTCAGGTGGATTACTGGTTCCTCTAATTTTTCGTATACCTTCTAAATTGAGTTTTTCCCATTCTGTAATCCCGTATTTATCTATTAAATCACTCATAATTCCCTATTTATGCATTAACAAACGCAATAACCTTATTCGCAATCATCTTCACATCATCTTTTGTTAAGTGCATATGAAGTGGCATTGTAATAATTCTATTAGACATTCTATGAGCATTAGGACATTTACCATTATCATAAGAATACATTTCATACTCTGTATTATCACGATAATGAACACCAGGATAGATATCATTTTCTTGTAAATATTCAAGTAATCCGTCTCGATTATCTATAGCAATCTCATAGATGTGATAAGAACATTCATCAGCATGTGGTGCACCAATAATTTGGACTTTAGGCTCATTATTAAACATTTCATCATAACATCTAGCTAATTCACGGCGATATTCATTTGTTTCATCCAAATACTTAAGTTCCACTAATCCAATAGCCGCCATAATCGAATTGCCATGATCTTTATAACCAAGGTACTCTACATCATATTTCCATTTATAAGAACCCTTTGTACCACTATTACGAGCATACGTATCCTTATTAATACCTAACCATGTCAATTTACGACAAATTTCATCATATTTTTTATTATGGAAACAAATCATACCACTATCAGCAGTTGGCAAATTTTTAACAGCTTGGAATGAATAAACAGCCACATCTACACCATCCCATGTACCCGGCATTTTTCCACTCACACGAGTACCCGCCATGTGAGCCGCATCAAGAATTAATTTTAAATTATGTTCTTTACAGATTTCAATAATTTTATCTAATTGACCAACACGACCACCGTAACCAACAAAAATAACAGCTCTAGTTTTATCATTAATTTTACGTTTTACATCTTCAGGATCTAAGCAAAGGTATTTATCTACATCAGCAAAACGAGGTACTAATTTTTCATATAAAACAGCATGATTCGTAGACACAAAAGTAATTGGTGTTGTTATAATTTCATCACCGTTTTTCCAACCATTTTCTTTTTTTAAGATTTCTACTGCTAAATGTAAACCAACAGTAGCAGAGTTTAAGAAATGAGCATTCTCATGACCAGTATATTCTTTCCATTTATTTTCAAATTCTACCGTTTTGAAGCCAAGACCAGTCCAACCAATTTCAAGACATTCTCTGATTTCATTTAAACATTCTTCTACATGATATTTAGGTTTTAATACTTGAATCGTCATAACTATACTCCATCTATAGATATAATTCCATTTTTATAAGAATTCTATTATCTAAATTAACTCTATCATATTCTTTAAATCCGCACTGTTCATATATTTTTAATGCTGGAATATTATCAGCAAAAACGTCTAACTTTAACTTTTGTAAATGAAATTTATCTCTAGCAACATTAATCAAATATTTTAAAATAAATTTTCCTAAACCAGGTTGATTATATTTATCTTTATCAACTATAAGTCGACCAAATTCAGCCTCATTATTATTGATATCATAAATAGCAGCAAAGCCAATTATACTATCATCACTTTTACGAACTACAGAATACATATAATCTTGAAAGTTTTTTAAATACGAATTAAACCATGTCTGTTGACTTTCATAAGAAATTTCCTTTTGATAGATAAAATTTTTACGATTAACACTCCTATTTCGTAAAACACGTAAAAATTCTATATCATCTTTAAGCAATTCTCTTATATAAATACTATCATTCATAGCTATATTACATGACATTTATATTCACCACTAATAATATGTTCCCACCATTCTTGATTATCCATATACCATTGAATTGTTTTCTTTAGTCCCTCATCAAAAGATGTTTTCGGTAACCAGCCTAATTCATTATTAACTTTAGTAGGATCAATAGCATACCGTTGGTCATGCCCTGGTCGATCTGTAACATAAGTAATTAACGATTCATCTTTTCCCAATGCAGATAAAATCGTTTTTACTACGTCAATATTAGCACGTTCATTATGACCACCAATATTATAAACCTCTCCTACACGACCATTTCTAACAATTAAATCAATGGCTTCACAATGGTCCTCTACATATAACCAATCGCGCACATTCTTTCCATCACCATATACAGGTAATTGTTTATTATTGAAAGTATTAATAATCATCAATGGAATCAATTTTTCTGGAAAATGATACGGCCCATAGTTATTTGAACAACGAGAAATTGTTACAGGCAAGCCATACGTTCTATGGTAGGCCAATACTAATAAATCAGCAGATGCTTTAGATGATGAATATGGACTCGATGTATGAATCGGTGTCTCTTCTGTAAAGAATAAATCTGGTCGATCTAGTGGTAAATCACCGTACACTTCATCTGTGGATACTTGATGATATCGCTGAATCCCATATTTACGACAAGCATCCATTAATACAGCAGTTCCCATAATATTCGTACACAAAAACACTTCTGGATTCTCAATACTTCTATCTACATGAGATTCAGCTGCAAAGTTAATAACTATATCTGGTTTATATTGCTCAAATATTTCATATATAGCTTGTCTATCTGCAATGTCTGCTTTCACGAAAGAAAAATTAGACTTATCTTTTACAGGTTCTAAAGTTTCTAAATTACCTGCATAAGTTAGTGCATCAACGCATATAATATGGTCCTCTGGATACTTAGCTACCATCATATGTATAAAGTTACCACCGATAAACCCAGCACCACCGGTTACAATAATATTCATATGTTCACCATCCTATTGTCCACTATCAGCCATTGTAAAGGATATCTTATTCTCTAATTCATCAAAAAATGGTGATTTGGTATCCTTCTCAGATAGGATAGGTTTTTCTATTCCCCAATTAATAGCTAATGTAGGGTCATTCCATCGAATACCTCCATCTGCTTCTGGTGCGTAATAGTTATCTGCTTTATACATAAACTCAACATGATCTGTTAATGTTACAAAACCATGTCCAAAGCCACGAGGGATTAGAAATTGTTTTTGATTTTCTTCACTAAGTTCAACGCTATACCATTGCTTATATGTAGAACTATCCTTACGAAGATCAATTGCGACATCGAGTACAGCACCACGAACACATCGTACTAATTTGGCTTGTGCTTTATCCCCATATTGAAAGTGGATACCACGCAATGTACCTTTTACAGTAGATGATGAGTGATTGTCTTGTACAAAATTATAAAATAAGCCAGCTTCTTCCATAGTTCGCTTATTCCATGATTCCATAAAGAATCCTCTATGATCACCAAAGACTTGTGGCTCAATAATCACAAGTCCAAGTATACCTGTTTCTATAACCTTAATTCCCATACTACACAATTCCTATCCTTGTATTTGCCCCTCTGCTACACGCCGTAAATGTTTACCATATGGTGATTTGCCATATAGCTTTGCACTCTCTAGTAATTGTTCTTTACTAATCCAATTATTACGATAAGCGATTTCTTCTAATGCAGATATTTCAATACCAGAACATGTTTGAATAACTCGTACAAATTCAGACGCCTCATTTAAAGAGTCTACCGTACCCGTATCTAACCAGGAATATCCACGTCCCAATGTTTTTACTCGTAAATCACCACGTTCTAAATACATCTTATTTAAATCGGTAATTTCTAATTCTCCACGATCAGATGGTGTTACCTTTTTAGCCAATTCACAAACCTCTTTATCATAGAAATATAGACCTGTAACGGCATAATTTGATTTTGGGTGTTCTGGTTTTTCTTCAATAGATTTAACTAATCCATTTTCATCAAATTCAACAACACCAAAGCGTTCTGGATCTTCTACATGATAACCAAATACGGTAGCACCACTTGTAGCCTGTGCGGCTTCTTGTAGTTGTTTTCTCATACCAGCACCGTAAAAAATATTATCACCCAAAATCATGGCACAAGAATCTCCATTAATAAATTCTTCGCCAATAATAAAGGCTTGTGCTAACCCATCTGGTGATGGTTGTTCTTTATATTGTAAATTAATACCATACCGAGAGCCATCTCCTAATAAACATTCAAAATTAGGTAAGTCCTGTGGTGTTGATATAATCAAAATATCCTGAATACCTGCTAACATAAGCATAGATAATGGATAAAAAATCATTGGTTTATCATAAATAGGTAATAATTGCTTAGATGTTACTAATGTTAGTGGATATAGACGTGTCCCTGATCCACCAGCTAAAATAATCCCCTTCATAAATGAACCCCTACTCTATATAATTAAGAAAAAATTATTTTTAATGCATTAACTAAATTATATTCTTCTCTTATGAGTTGTCCTCCCTCATTAGCAATATGATTACGTTTATCATCATTATTCATATAATATTGAATTTTATCAACTAATTCCCTTGTATTGCTATAGCAATCAAAATGCTTACCTTCTTCTAATTTTAAATCACATATATTTTGTCTATCAGTAAGTAAGAAATTATTATTAGCCACAACTTCAAAAGTTCGACAATTATAACACGTATGTCCTTCTATATGAATGTTCAAATTTATTTTACTGCGCTTATAATATTCAATAACATCTCTAGGTGCAAGTATCTTATTTTCAACATATTTAGATAGATATGGATATCTACGCTTAAATTTCCATTTACCTATAATACGTTGATACCAATGATGATTATGCCATATACGCCCTAATACAAGCATCTTATAATTCTTCTCATATGCCAGCTTAGCCGTAGCTTCCAATATATCTAATCGTTTTTGTATACCTGCAATTGTACCAATAAAAAATATATCAATATCTTGCTTATCTTCAGATGTGCGAGGTGAAGCATAAAATTCTGGTCCTGCAAACAATGGTAAATATACACCTTCAATAGAATAATATTCTTTTAATTGTAAAATATCATTTATCTCAAAAGAATAGATTTTAGAATATAAATATATATGATTTTTTAAATCATTTATATCATGCATAGCATCCCAAACCCATAATCGACAATCAGCCTGTTGAGCTATTGTTTCATTTAGGAAAAATATTTGATCTGGAAATCTAAAATCATTAAGAAATAATACAGTATCTATTGACTTATTTTCTATTACTGCTAATAAACGCTCTCGTTCTTTCTGTACTGATTGATTGTAATCTAATTCAAAGATATCTGTATTATTTCCCAATTGAGCATTTGCCTTAATTATATTATTAGAAAATATACTACCATTTCTAGAATTGGTGACCATACAGATATTCATTATTATCTCCCCATAATCCAAAGTTTTTATTAATAACTAATACTTCCAATAAGCCTCAACATTATGACCAATTTGTTGTTCCTTAGGTGGTAATTTCATATAATCACCATAACTATTTTCAAGCATTTTATCATAATTAGAAATAATAGGGAGTCTATGTCCTTCAAACTCAACTAATGAAAAGTGATTAAACCACTCATACTCGTAAATAGAATTATTCATATCTTCTTTTTTACGATAATCTTGAGTTAAAGAAACCAAAGAAGTTAATTGACTATTATACCTATTTTTACATTTCATCAACCGTTTTGCTACCATATCTAAACTAGGTAAAGGCAAATGATATTTTCTTACCAATTTATTCCACTTTTTAAAATGTCTTTGAAAATGTTGAATCCACTTCCAATAAAATCTAACATCCATAAACAACTGTCGTTGTTCATTTTTTTCAACAGGAATATGATCTAACACGAAAATATCAATATAGACACCATATTCAACTATTTTCCCCTTTGAAAAATGTTCATATAAAACGGTTTCCGTATCAAAGAACTTAGCACAAAACGCCATGAAGTAATTTTCTTCATCCATTTCAGGCCATAGTTTATAGTGATCTGTACTATTCAATATATATTGTTTCCAAGCTTTTTCAAATTTTTCATACTCTGGTCGCATCATAATAACATCAATGTCATCATCCCAGGGAATAAATCCTTTATGACGAATAGCACCTAATGCTGTACCATAAGCAATAGTATATTTAATATCATTTTCTTTACAAAATTCATCAAATCGTAACAATGTATTTAATATTACAGACTTAAGTTCTTTCCCCTCAATTAACTTTTTCATCAAATTAAATAACCCCTATTTTGTTATCATATTATTAAACAAATCTTCCCATTGAGACCATACAATATTCGGTGCAAATCGTTTCATCGAATGTACCGCTTGTCTTCCTAATACAGATCTTAATTCAGAATTTTCCATAAGCTTTTCTAAACCTAGTGCTATATCTGTAGGATTATCTTTTACTAAGATTCCATTATATCCATCTTGTACCATATCAGATACACCAAGCCATGTATCACAAGCTATAACCGGTAATCCTTTAGCCATAGCTTCAGCCATAGATAAACCAAAACCTTCTGATGCACTCATCATCGCATATATATCCCCTGTTGATAAAACAGATTCCACATCCTTAGTAATACCTTTAAATAAGATTCTATCTGATAAATTTGCCTGTTTTATCATCAATTCTAATTGTGCTTTATAGGCTTTATTTTCATCAGCCCCCCACAGTTCAATAATCCAATTTGGAAATTGATCTGCCACTTTAGAAAAAGCTTCAATTAATAAGTGAGGTCTCTTATGTCCCTTTGCTAAACGACCTATAAATAAAATCTTATGTACATCTTTTGGTATCGTTAAGTCTATTTGATTAGTAAATTGTGTTACTACATTTCCTATAACAACAATTTTATTATTAGGTAGATGTTCTTCTAATACTTTTTTAAAGGACGGTAATAGTACTTGATTTACATCAGATAACTTTACAGCTTCTAGAGATAAAACAGGATAAAACTCAAAATAATCTTCTGGATTACCATGACTCATAGTTATAATAGGAATACTTTTTGAAACCCCTAAATCTAGAATTAACTGTTTAGAATCACCAGGTGTAAAAGATACAATTATATCTGGATTAACTTTTTTTACAACTTCTCCAATATATAGACAAATATATTTATAAAAGAAATCGTTATTTACAGTACGTGCTTTTTGTTTACTAAATAATCGATAAAACTCACGTTTTAAACGTAATGAAAGAGGATATTTGATTCGTTTTCCATCTTGTAGTCGTACATCATAACACTTTATATCCTCATCAATAGGGAAGAAAAAATCACCGCTACGTTCATCAGCATAAATAACTGATACAGTATGACCTCGTTTATTCATTTCATTAGCAAAAGTACTTGTTACTTTTGCTAGCCCACCTGTATCTCCAACCATCTTTGTTGTATTTACTAATAAAATATTCATTATCAAACCCCATACGTATAGCAACTAAAAGGTGTTTACTGACTATAATAATTACATTTATTATATCATATATATAGCCATAAATACGGATAAGCTCACACTCCATTCATATATTACATTATTTATCTTAATATTTATTTTTAGATTTTCCGTAGAAAAAAAGAACCTCTACTATACATATAATCATGTTCGATAGTAAAAGTTCTATTTATATCAATATTTATTTCAAATACGCCTTCAAATTCCCCCGGATTTGTTCCTGATATCTATCAAGTAATTCATATCTCTTCCGATACTGACTACGTTTTTGTGATTTAATTTCTTCAATAGGTTTTCTATATTCTTCCAATGGAATTTTGAAGAATCGTGGATCTTGTGTAACTGTACCGCCAATGTCTTCCCACAATGGATCGAGTTCAGCTACTTTTGCCTTATGTCCACGCACCATGTGTGTATTGGCGTAGAAACCTTCGTCAGATACAGCATACATGGATTGAACTTTACAGTATTTAGCGAGTTCCCGAATCAAAAATACGATAAAGTTTTTTGGACGATATCCGAACATTTTTTTCGTAATGTGTTTCGCATTATCAAGACCATCCTTGTACCCTTGGATGGTACCAATCCACAAAGCTGGTTCCCCTTCTAAACCTTTGCCGAGGCGGATGTTCGCATGATATACGCCTTGGTCGCCTAGTTGTAACAGAATGGTAAATAAACCTTCCTTACGTTGGCCTGTCATAAAGTTAAGGTGTGCGGTCATGTTTAAATCAGCATCTTCCCAAAGTAGAATGCCTTGTTTTAATCCTTCTGGTTTTAGTTCATCCGGATTATATAACATTTCGATGGCCTCAGGCGTAAATACATCTTCTAAAGCTGTAAAGTGACTTTTTACCGCATCAATGCGTTCACGCAAGGTAGATTCTTTAAACAAGAATATACGGCTCATCAACTCATAGAGACCTTCTTGTTTATCTAAAATATGTTGATCTGGTGCGTAGCTTTCAAAAAAAGACTTATATTCCATCATCTCTTGCTTGTGGCCTACAGTTCGCAAGAAATGCAAGACTACGCGTCGTGTTTCACGCCATGATTTTTTTCCATAAATAGCTCGACCATTAGACCATTGGTCCTTTATATATTGAAACATACACTCTCCTAAAAATATAACAAACTAAAATCTTCTATATTAAATATATTTAAACCTATATTATTTATATGACTTAGTAATATGTTTTTTCAAAGTATCTATCATTTTTATTTGATCAACTGTATTCAAACTTGTATGATACAATTTACTCTTAGTTTTGCCAGTACTCATAATCAATTTGTTTTCTTCTAGCACCTCTAGTGCTTTATAAACTTTATATCTCGTAAATTGAGCCTTATTTACTATAGCTGTTACAGATAAAAATGATTTGGATTCTTTTAATATATTGTAAACTTTTTTGGCTTCATCAGATAAGTTAGGCACTGTTGTAATAGTATCTACACCCCATATAGTAAGTTCAGTTTTAAATACATCTGTATCTAGTTCTGGTTGCCTATAATCATATTGATTTGGAATTTGAAATATAATAGGTCCTCCTGAACCAATACGTTCGGATAGACCAATACGTCTAAATAAATTAACTAATAAGTCATTTCTTGGATTTGATGTTCCTCCTGAAATAAACTCTTCTAGTTCCACTCGTAAACATCCAGGATTTTTAAATTTATAGAAAAAGTCACTAACTTCTATAACTATATCAGACAAACTACTATGATAATCTGCATGAACTAAACTATTAATAAGAGCTTCTCTAATAGCCGTAATAAAATTATCATAAGATATTCTCTCTATACCATCATTCAACTTAAATGGAGTATTAATGGCTGAGACTAATTTATCCATAACAACTAAGTAAAATTCAAAGACGTTTAAATCTATATATTGACTATCCCCAAAAGCAACCCTATCTTTCCATCTATCTTGAATATTATAAATACCACGTTTATCAATATAATCTAAGTGAAATTTAGGGAAACGACTTCTTATAGCTTCTTCTTTTCCAAAAAATAGAAGAGCAGCTTCAGTTAACTTATACTTTCTTTCATCATTTCTATCAATACATCTAACACCTATAGAAGTTAATAATTCTTCATCAGACATATTTGTGTATCTATCATTTTTATTAGAAATATATTGTCTATATTTTTGTATTGTCTCTGATGATAAATCTTCTATTGTATAATTATCTAAAAGCACCGAATCTTGGTTACTATTTTTATCTCTAAAGAAGGTACTAATTTGTTCATCTGTAGCAATTCGATCACCTTCATATAATCTAATATATGTTTTATTAGGATTATTATTCAAAAATATTGGTTTATCGCTAATATGAGCTTCTGGAACTTTAATATAAATAATAGATCTACCATTATCTAATATTTTTTGATCTATATGTCTATTATCTAATATATTCTTACTAATCTTCTCTCTATTATTAATAGTATTCCAAAAGTCTTGAATTATTTTAGGAGCATTACTAACTCCAACTTCTTCATAATTTCCGTTATCTTCAGAAACACCAAGAATTATTAAACCACCTTTAGTATTAGCAAACGCCGAATATGTTGGCCATATATCACCTGGTAATTTATCAAATGATTCCTTATATTCAATATTTTCATTTTCATGTACTAAATCAAAATCTTCAAAATTTACCAACTTATAATTCACCTCAATTCGCCGCATAAATTTAAGTATTTCAAAAGATTGTCAAAAGATTGTCAAAAGATTATTTTTGCTATAAACTCTTATTCTATCTGTATTTTTTTGATTTTCTAATCTATCAATATAATAATTTCAAAAGATTATCAAAAGATTATTCCAAAAATTCTTGTATAGTTATACATTAATGATTGAATCAATCATCCGTTTATGTCCAAAGTCTTCATTGGCTTGTACCAAACCTGCCTCATATATGTCTGGATGTTCAATCATTTTATTTACGAATTGTTCTAATCCAATACGAATCGTATCCACCGATGATATGTCTAAGCTTTCACCAATATGATAATCACGAAGTACCTCAGGGTTGATTTCAGGCGATACCAAGGCCGGTTTATAGAACCCAATAGCCGTATAGAGCATGGCGCTCCAGTGATAGCGATAGCGTTCAGCACCGTATGGCATCAAGATGGCGTCTACATCGAGTAAGGCCTTATCCCAATCGGAGCCTATAAGGTTCGCATGTAGGAATGAAAGCCCTGGCACGTCCTTGTATTCATCAGCGATGGCATCGAATAGTTCGCCGTCCTCAGGTTTTGCCGTTGCCCCTTGTACCAAGAGTTCTACAGGACCTGTAAAGGTAGCTGTTTTAAAAGCGTCTAATAAAGGGATAATATTTTTTTCCTTGCGGAATTGACCAAAAAATCCAAGACGAAGCGGCGTATGTGTAGAGAAGGTTGGCGTTTCACCCGTCGAAGGGGTAAACACAGGAGGTAATATAGGACGTACGCGTGGTAGATCACTGCGTATCATATCATCGCGCAAGGTAATGACATCTAGGTAAATATTCGGATATCGATTGGCACGTTCCGCTTGTTTCAAGAATCGTACGTTTTCACCCTTGCCAATGCCATGGAAAATAAAGTGAACTGGTACCTTTGCATGTTTTAAAGGCGTATCCAATAGTGCTTTTATATAGCGATACGTAGAGGTAGGAATGATCAAAGCATCACAATGATGTGCCTCTAATTTCTTAGCAGCCGAAGTAAACCATGCGCGGCGACGTCGTTCACGTAAAATGGACAAGAACGGTTTTTTCCATTTCGATGCACCTGCATAGGTCACTACCTCTCCGCCCTCAAGATAGATAACGTCAACGCCATAATCAACCTTAAAGGTAAAATTCTCGGGCACCATCAATACCGGTTCATGACCTTGACGTTTTAATTCATTGATGATTATGCGGTCAAATTCTACCTCATGACCGGCAGGCATAATGATGCTTTCCAAAATGGCTACGCGCATTATGGTCCTTCCTTTCTCTACTAACACTCATCTGTTATCCAGAATTTATTATCTAGATCTGTTATAGTTTCCCATTAGATTTCAATAAATAATATAGCTTTACGTACTTAATCATGGTGTAGAAATAATGGTTCACGGATAGAATAAATCCCATTTTTCCATCTAAAAAACCTCTATCTAAAATGTACACCTTAAAAAAAGCCCAGCTTGGACGGATAAGAATATCCTTTACAAAGGAGCAGGATTTCCCGTTTTCCTTATATTTCTTAGCAGCCAATGTCGTATAATTGTTGAATTTGTTGAAGTATTGATGCCAATTATCATAGGTGTAGTGATACATTTTGCCATGTAGTTTAGCCTCAGGGTATGTACTAGATATGGTTTCATGTACAAATCCCTCAATATTCGTGCCTTCTTTTGGCATAAATCGCAACACGTAATCAGGACGCAACACACCGTGGGTAGCCTTGTTGTGATGGAACACATTGGACCGTTCAATCCAGTATGCTTTTTTCTCATTCTTAGCCAGTACATCTTGTACTTCTCGTTGTAATTCTGTCGAAATACGTTCATCCGCATCGAGGAAGAAAATCCATTCGGACCGAGCCTCTTCGACGGCAAAGCGTCGTTGTTGGGACCAATCACCATTCATAGCGTGATGTACGACGCGAGCCCCCATGGATTCAGCAATCTCTACCGTTTTATCCGTACTGCCGTCGTCGATAAGAAGCACCTCATCAGCAAATTGTGCAGATTCGATACAGTCTTTCATATGTTGTTCTTCATTTTTAGCCAAAATAATGACCGTTACTGTTGCCATGTATGTCTCCCCTATTGAATACTATCCCCATGTTTTAATCGCCAAGCCGTTAATTCTCGCATGGTTTTCATAGAGTTAGCATATGCTTGTGGCATTTTCTCATCTTCCACATATATGCCAGTTTTATCCATCCACAAACGGTGATTAAATACGAACGGCCCTTGATTAAATAGACTCGGTACCATAGCCTCATAGGTTTGCCCTGTACGTCCTACAAGTTCAGCTAATGTTGGAATGATTTGAATACTCATGCCAAATGCATCTTGTAAAAGCCATTCTTTTTTGATGCCTTGACCGTAGAAAATAATCGGAATCGTGGATGCTACCTTAGGACCTTCCTCATGAGCAAAGGTAAAGCGTTCGCTATGGTCACCGGTTATAACAAATAATGAAGTTGGATCAGATTGTTCCTCTTTGCTAATAAATTCACCCATCACATGGTCTGCATACCATATGTGGCCCATTTCGTTGATTTGCTTCTCCGTATTGGCAATGGAATCTGGCAAGTTCTTACGAACTTTATCCGCATCATAGCCTTCCTTCGCCACATTCACACTATATGGAGGATGATTCGACGTAGTCATAATGACATTGATGATTTTTTCGCCACGATGTTTGTCCATGTACGCATTGATGGCCTTAAACATATCTCCATCGGCTACGCCCCAAGCATTGATTTCATTGCTCGGCATTTCAGATGCATCGTGGAATTCATCAAAACCTTGTTCTAATGCAAAGTTCTTAACATTTTGCCAAGTACTAAAACCGCCATACCAAAATACGGTCTTATAACCTAGTTTTTTCATAACCGGTCCAATACCGAGGCCATACGGTTCTTGTAACATACCTACGCTATAGTTTGGATACATCCCCGTATCCGGCATGCCCGTTAATAAACCAATAATGGCAGGCATCGTACCTGTTCCTTGAGCTAAGGCCATTTGCGTACCCATCGCCTGTGGACTAGCCGCGTACTTACGACCTTGCTCTACAAGATAAGCACCAGGTTCGTTGAATTCAGCAAGGAATGGCCACAATCCATATGATTCACCGAGAATGATATTAATAGATTGCGGTTGTTGTTGTAATCGCTCTGTTGTTATCGTTTTTGTGAAAGCTTCATCAAATCTTGTACTATTAGGATTACCGTCAATGGATTGTATTTTTTCATGTAATTCAGCAGGTGTTAAATGAATATCTTCTAATTCTGAGGTCCGTTTAGCAATGGATTTTACACGGTATAATGCTTGTGCATCGTCCAAAATCGTTTCATTTAATAGATTTGAATTAAGTCGAGCTGCGCTTTCCCAGTTAATGGAATTCGTGTACCCAAAAGCTCCACCAAAGCGGAAAAATACGAATAGTACACCAAATCCAACAAAACTTAGAATACCAGTGATCCACTTATTACGCTTAGTGCTAGGTGCCCATTCATATGTGTTGATATTTAGTACTTTCACTAAAAGCCAACTGAAAACAATACTAAGCGCAATGCCACCAATTAAATATGGTATACCATGATATTCATTGATAGCCGTATTGATAATGGCATGAATATCGTCATGTTTGCCATTGATAAGCATCGCATTGTAAGAGGAGTTAAATATGGTATAAAACGGGATACGCCCCATAAAGAGCAATGTAAAGAAGATGGTAACAAATCCGTACCAAACCTTGCGTACACCTTGGGCCTTCCATTTCGGCCACACTATAGATGGCAATGTAGCAAATAGCAAACTTACAAGGACAATCGATCCAACGGTCTTCAAACTCAACCGAAAACCAAGCCATAAAGACATTAAAATACTGTCTATTGTAGTCGTATCTAATTGAGATTGAAATATAATTAAAAATACAATTCTAAAGAGCGTAAACAAGATTGAAAAGAACAAAAACGCCTTTATCTCTTGTTGAATTCCCTGTATCCAATGCAACCAACGATTCATACCATGTTCCAATTTACACACCAGCCCTACAATTTATTCAAAATACAAATGTATCCCCCTATTTACACGTATCATATGTACCATCACAGTTATACACGTGAATACTTCTTGCAACTCGGCCCCTTGCACCGCTTGCATTTTCCACAGCCCTTATCCGTAGTTTTCTGGCCGTGGTTATTTATAAAATCTACGGTTAGTCCTTTTTTGTGGACTTTTGAGACTCCTTCTTCAAGGCTTTTTCTAATTTTTTAGCCTTTTTATCCTTCTTAGCATCCTTGTCTTTTTTAGCTTTTTTAGAATCCTTATCCTTCTTGCTCTTTTTGGACTCTTTGTCCTTCTTGGACTTCTTAGATTCCTTTACAAGTTCGAATTCTTTGTTAGACTGCTTGTCTTTCTTGTCCTTTTTTTTATCTTTGTCTTTCTTTTTCTTATCTTTTTTATCCTTTTTACCTGAAAGCTTCGCCCATTCTTCTTCTACGCGTTTCAGTTGTTTTTTGATAAGCTTGTCAATTTCCTTTTGTTGTTTAGTTTTATCCTTATCGCCCGAGGATTGTTTGGAGTATAACAAGGAATTTACCATATCATAAGGATCTAAAGATGTATGAATATCTCGGTCTAGGATACTTTCATCATCAATATCTTCGAGGTCATGATCTACATCGTGTAACTTAACTTGCTCCATAGCATAATCTAAGTTGTCTTGATTCGACGCACCATAGCCCATCGGTTTATCAAAGGAAAGAACATCGCCAAATAAATCGCGTTCCAAGCTTTCATAAGAATTAAGCATGCTCATGCGATCCTGAACGACCTCAATTTGATTCCACAATTCCATCAAATTCGCCGTATACTGCATACGTTCCTTAACCTCTAAATAGGCTTGTTGAATAACAAACAGTTCTTTTTCATTAAGACCTTCTTCTGCGCCGATTTCTTCAATCATTTGCTGAATCTCTTGATCGCGATTATAACGCTCTACTAAAGCACTACGAATTTCTTCAATAAGACTTGCTGACACGCGTTCCATACGTTCCTCCTTTATGGTATATACTCAGCCCTAATCACTACGATTAATCATTACGAATCAATACATACCATGGTGAATAGAAAAAATAAATTTTTATACTCTCTAATCTATTATTATATCAGAAAATATGCGGATTTTCTGCGTGTTTTAGTAAAAGTACTAAAACACATTCACCCTATACACCAATATTCGTTCTTTTTCATCAGTTTCTTGAAATAAATCACCGCATTGTATTGATTCTTCTGCTTCTAGACGCACATGGTTATTTAAGAAATTTTCTACTTCTTCATTAACATAGTAAAAGAATAGTAGAATTTCTCTCGGATGATGATATATAGAATCAAATATATTACCTAGTACTCGTTTGATGGTATGAAGTGCAAAGGGGTTAAAGAAGAAGCAGCGATCTACAGTATCTGGCAATGTATAGGTAGCTGCATCACCAAGAATAAAGGATACCCGATTCTTAGCAGCTAGGCTTTCACCATTTACGACAGCTCGTTCATACAAACGTTCATCGTATTCAATACCGATGGAATGGCACCGCGTCTGATTAGCCATGAAAATACTGACACGTCCCTTACCACTACCGTAATCGATGAGGGTATTTTGTTTCGTAATATAACCGCTATTGGCAAGGCGTTCTAGAACACAATAATCCGTTGGCTCATACGGATGATGTTCTGTATCAGAACGGCTGTCATCACGACCTGTTGTTTTAATTTGTAATACTTGTTCCCATTCCTGTTCACTTGTCATATATCTAATCCCATCATAAATTCCCAATTATATGACCTATTTTTAATACTAAATTGATATTTACATATACTATACCCTTATTAGAGCAATATTTACAAATTAAAGATAATCATGTATCATAATATATGACAAAGGAAGTTAATGCGTTCAATATGTTGCACGCAAAAATGAAAAAGCAGGGTTGCCGCCCTGCTTTTTCTATGCTACTTACCAGTATGGGGCAGTAACACCTATAGTATATACCAAAAGTACCCTTATATGTAGGGTGCTTTTCTTGTATATAAACATTTATTGCTGCTAATATGGTATACTAAAAAGTAATATTTCAATTTTTCTCATGTGCAGAATTATATCTCATAAAAAGGAGTATTTACTTACATGGACAGTGATCTGACCTTAGATTTTATAATTATTATAATATTAATCATCGCCAATGGCTTATTTTCCATGACAGAGTTAGCCATCGTCAATGCCAAGAAGCGCCGTCTCGAGGAGATGGCCGAGTCTGGCAATGAGCGCGCCAAGAAGGCCTTTGAGTTGGCGGAGAATCCGAACGAGATGTTCTCTACCATCCAAATTGGTATCACCCTCGTCGGCATTTTGACTGGTTTGTATTCCGGTGCTACCTTTTCCGCACCATTAGAGGACGTTTTGGTGAAAGCCTTCCCTAGTATCGCTCCTTATGCGGCTTCTATCAGTTCCTTCTTGATTGTTGCCATCATCACCTATTTATCGCTTGTCATCGGTGAATTGGTGCCAAAACGCCTAGCCATCAACAGCCCTGAAGCGATTGCCGTTGTTGTTTCCAAGCCAATTTACTGGCTTTCACAAGCATTAAAACCAATCGTACTATTCCTCGGCGTGTCGACGGATTTTCTATTGAAAATATTGGGCGTCACTGTGAAAGAAGAAGCGCCTGTAACGGAGTCGGAAATCAACAAAATGCTCACCGAAGGCGTAGCCATGGGGGCCTTTGAAAAAGAAGAACCAATTCTCGTAGAAAATATTTTCCACCTAGCAGACATGAACGCAGGCGATGTCATGACACCACGGACGCAGCTCAAATGGATTGATTTGAACTCATCTGAAGAAGAAATCATGGAGGTCCTAAAAACGGCGAACCAATACCGCATTCCGGTAGGTGAAGACTCACTCGACGAATTGCGCGGCGTAGTCAATGTAACCGATGTGATGGTCCAATGCTTACAAGGCGAAAAATCCTTGCACCATGTCATCCATTCTTGTCTGAAAGAACCATTGCTCGTACCTGAGTCCATTTCTCTTATGAAATTACTCAACACATTGCGTAACGAAGGCGTTCACGAAACCATCGTCCTCGACGAATACGGCGGCTTTAGCGGTCTCGTTACCTTGCACGACATCATGGAAGAAATCGTAGGCCTCATGCCATCCGGCGAAGAAGAGCGCCAAGAAGAAGAAAACCGCATCGTCGAACGCGAAGACGGTACTTGGCTCGTAGACGGTCTACTCGACGTAGACGAATTCAAAGAATTCTTCCACATCGTCAAAGAACTACCACGTGAAGAAGACGACCTCTACAAAACACTAGGCGGCCTCATGAACCTTCTATTTGGTAGAATTCCACTCGAAGGCGACAAAACCACCTGGGACGGATACACATTTGAAATCGTGGACATGGATAATACACGGATAGACAAAATTTTGGTTAGTTATGTTGAACCAGTTGTGGAACAAACAGAAGAATAAAATTTAGAGCACGTATCGTCAGAAATACTAATATAAAAAAATAGACTCCCAAAAACTCCACCGGCCGGGTCTGACTCCGGCCTATGGCCTCCGCAGGGCCAAAGT
>ERZ773009.253-NODE-253-length-38575-cov-9.251713_pt1 | contig 38575 bp, 38 predicted proteins | sample MGYA00580663_ERZ773009 | MGnify/ENA primary metagenome ERZ773009 (study PRJEB29015, sample SAMEA2737969) | human oral metagenome | biome: human oral; feature: human-associated habitat; material: dental | place: China | collected 2026 ... | reverse complement strand
AGGAGGGCAAGGATGTCGTCTTTACGGCGAAGTTCACGCAGCGTCCCGAGGTCACGCTCGGCGACTACAAGGGGCTGACGGTGGAGAAGCCGGAAGTCTCCGTCTCCGACGAGGACATCGACCGCCAGATCGAGGGCATGCGTCAGCATCAGGGCACACTCGTGGACGCACCGGCAGACGCCGAGGTCAAGAAGGATGACTTTGTGACGCTCGACTTCGAGGGCTTCGTTGACGGCGAGGCGTTCGAGGGCGGCAAGGGCGAGGACTACCCGCTGCAGATCGGCTCGGGCAGCTTCATCCCCGGCTTTGAGGATCAGCTCATCGGCGCGAAGGTCGGCGAGGAGCGCGACGTGAACGTCACGTTCCCCGAGGAGTACCATGCGGAAAACCTCAAGGGCAAAGATGCCGTCTTTAAGTGTAAAATTCGCAGCATCAAGTCGCGCGAACTGCCGGAACTCGACGATGCATTCGCAAAGAAGGCAAGCAAGTTTGAGACACTTGCAGAGCTGCGCGAGGATGTCCGCAAAAACCTCCTCGCTGCCGCAGAGCGCAAGGCTGAGACGGAGCGCCGTTCAAAGGCAATTGATATGGCGACGGATCACTGCACGATGGAGATTCCGCCCGTCATGGTGGAGAACCGCATCACAGCGATGATCCAAGAAATGGCGATGCGCCTTGAGCAGCAGGGCATGAGCCTCGAGCAATACCTCCAGTATGCAGGGCTTGACATCGGCAAGATCCGCGAAGATTACCGCGAGATGGCAGAGAAGAACGTCCGCACCGATCTCATGCTCGAAGAAGTTGCAAAAGCGGAAGGCATCAAGGTCGAGGGCAGCGACCTCGACAGGGAAGTCTACGCGATGGCAGTTTCGTACGGCGCAACGCCGAAACAGGTTCAGAAGATCATCAAGGAGCAGGGACGCGTCAGCGATCTTGCGGCGACCGTGCTGCGCAAGAAGACGGCACAGTTCATCGTCGACAATATCACGGCGTAAGGCGTCCCCCTTGGGGAGGAATATATGAGTTACTATGTACCGATGGTGGTGGAGAACTCCGGCCGCGGGGAGCGTGCCTACGACATCTACTCCCGTCTGCTCAAGGAGCGCATCATCTTTCTCGGCGGTCCGATTGACGACAATGTTGCGAACGTCGTGGTCGCTCAGATGCTCTTTTTGGAATCCGAGGATCCCGATAAGGACATCCATCTCTATATCAACAGCCCGGGCGGCGTCGTGACGGCAGGACTTGCCATCTACGATACCATGCAGTACATCAAGCCCGATGTCTCGACCATCTGTATCGGACAGGCGGCGAGCATGGGGTCGATCCTGTTGACTGCAGGGGCAAAGGGCAAGCGCTATGCACTGCCGCATGCGCGCATCATGATTCATCAGCCGCTTGGCGGCGCACAGGGGCAGTCCACGGATATTCAGATCCAGGCGAAGGAGATCCTGCGCCTGCGTGAGGTCGGCAATGAGATTCTTGCCCGCCACACGGGGCAGGACACCGATAAAATCAATGTCGATACCGAACGCGACAACTTTATGTCCGCCGAGGAGGCAAAAGCCTACGGGCTGATCGACGAAGTGGTCGTACGTCCCCCGGCAGCATCCAAAGAGAGCAAAGATAAGGGCTGAGGGGGTGTGACGCGATGAAATTTGGCGAGGAAGACAAGGGGCAGCTCAAATGCTCGTTCTGCGGCAAGACGCAGGAGCAGGTGCGCAAGCTCGTTGCCGGCCCCGGCGTATATATCTGTGACGAGTGCATTGAACTCTGCAACGAGATCATTGAGGAGGAGTTCAGCGACGACGTAGAAGTCGGGTTGAGGGATGTCCCCAAACCGAAGGAAATCCGCCACATATTGGATCAGTACGTCATCGGACAGGACGAGGCGAAAAAATCCCTCTCCGTTGCGGTTTACAATCACTATAAGCGCATCAACGCGGGGCATGGAAAAAATGACGATGTGGAACTGCGCAAGTCCAACATCCTCATGCTCGGTCCCACGGGCAGCGGCAAGACCCTGCTCGCGCAGACACTCGCGCGCATTCTGAACGTCCCGTTTGCCATCGCGGATGCAACCTCGCTCACAGAGGCGGGGTACGTCGGCGAGGATGTTGAGAACATTCTGCTTAAACTCATCCAGGCGGCAGACTACGACATCGAGAAGGCGCAGCGCGGCATCATCTATGTCGACGAAATCGATAAGATCGCGCGCAAATCTGAGAATCCCTCCATCACACGCGACGTCTCAGGCGAAGGCGTACAGCAGGGGCTGCTCAAGATCCTTGAGGGGACAACGGCGTCCGTACCGCCGCAGGGCGGGCGCAAGCACCCACAGCAGGAGCTTTTGCAGATCGATACGACGAATATCCTTTTCATCTGCGGCGGCGCATTCGACGGAATTGAGGAGATCATCGAATCCCGTCTTGGGAAGAAGCAGATGGGGTTCGGCGCCGAGGTGCGATCCAAGAAGCGTGTCTCCGTCGGCGAATCGCTCAGCAAGGTGATCCCCGAGGATTTGATGAAGAACGGGCTCATTCCCGAATTTATTGGTCGCCTGCCCGTCGTTGTCACCCTCAGTTCGCTGGATGAAGCGGCGATGGTGCGTATCCTCACGGAGCCGAAAAATGCACTTGTCAAGCAGTTCCAAAGACTTCTGGAAATGGACGGTGTACGTCTGACGTTCGAGCAGGATGCACTGCACCTCATTGCCAAGGAAGCACTTACGCACAAGACGGGGGCGCGCGGACTGCGTGCCATCATCGAAGGCATCATGTGCAATGTGATGTATGAGGTGCCGTCAATTCAAGGCGTTACGGCTTGTCAGGTGACGAAGGAAGTCGTCGCGAATCACAGCGATCCCATCCTTACCATTGAAGGGAAGGGTGCTGCACGGATGGCGGCTGCCAACTGATATATTTTTGCATGAGAAAGGGGCGTGCCTTCTGCGGCAGTCCCTTTTTTTGACCCGAATTACGATATTTTGAGAAGGAAATACTATGTCCGAGAAACGAACACTGCCGGTGCTTCCCCTGCGCGGTCTTGTAGTCTACCCGCATATGATGGTCAATGTCGATGTGGGGCGTGATCGTTCTGTTGCAGCCACCGAACGCGCCATTGCGGGCAGCAACGAGGTACTTGTCGTTGCACAGCGTGACCCCGACGCCGAGGATCCGACGGAGAGCGATCTCTATACGGTCGGTACCGTTGTTGAGATTCGCCAATTCCTGCGTATGCCCGAGGGGGTTCTGCGCATCCTCGTTGATGGCAAAACGAGGGCAAAGATCCTTGCCTACCACGAGGGGGAAAACTATGCCGAGGCGGATGTTTTAGAGTATGAGGAAGAAGAGGGCGCACCGGTCTCCAAGGATGTGGAAGCACTTACGCACGGTGTTTCTGATAAGTTCGAAGAGTGGGTAAAGATCTCGCACAAACTCCCTCCTGAAGCGCTTGTATCCATCTCCATCATGGAGGATGCGGGGCGGTTGGCAGACATCATCGCAAGTCATCTCAATCTCAGATACGACGTTCGGCAGGAAATCCTTACCCTCTTCGACGTGCGCGCGCGCCTCGAATACCTCTATGAGGTACTGCTGCATGAGCTTGATATCATGGGCATTGAGCAAAAGATCGGCCGACGCGTCCGAAAACAAATGGATAAGGTGCAGCGGGACTTTTATCTGCGCGAAAAGATCAAGGCAATTCATAAGGAACTGGGCGAGGACGCGGATAAATCCGCCGATGTCGAACGCTATCGCGGCATTCTGGAGAAAAAAGAATTTCCAAAGGACGTGCGCGAGACGATTGAGCGTGAGATTCACCGATTGGATGCCAGTCCTGCGACGAGCTCCGAGGTCGGCGTCATTTGCACTTATCTTGACTGCCTCGCGGAGCTGCCATGGACGGAGACGACCGAGGAACACGTCGATATGACGGAGGCGCATAACATTCTCGAGCGTGATCACTATGGGCTGGAGAAAATCAAAGAACGCATTCTCGACTATATCGCCGTGCGTCGCCTTGCACCTGAGCAGAGTGCGCCGATCCTCTGCCTTGTCGGTGCGCCCGGCGTCGGCAAGACCTCGCTCGGCGCGTCAATTGCGCGTGCCATGGGACGAAAATTCATTCGCGCCTCACTCGGCGGTATCCGCGACGAGGCGGAGATTCGCGGTCATCGTCGTACCTACGTCGGCGCTATGCCGGGACGCATCATCGAGGGCATTCGCCGCGCGGGGGTAAAAAACCCCGTGTTCCTCCTCGACGAGGTGGATAAAATCGCGATGGACTTTCACGGCGACCCGTCGGCAGCACTGCTTGAGGTGCTTGATCCCGTGCAGAACTGCACATTCAGCGATCACTATGTCGAGCTGCCGTTTGACCTCTCGCGCGTCTTTTGGATCGTTACGGCAAACAATGTCTCGCGTATTCCCGCGCCCTTGCGCGACCGTATGGAGATCCTGAACCTATCGAGCTATACCGAGCTCGAGAAGGTCGAGATCGCACGCCGTCACCTCCTGCCGCGCCAGCGCATGCAGAACGGGCTGAAGGCAAAGGATATCCGCGTTGCCGCAGGCGTCTATCCCGAGATCATTCGCTCCTATACACGCGAGGCAGGTGTACGTTCTCTCGAACGTGTCATCGGACGGCTCTGCCGCAAAGCCGCACGGCGCATCGTCGAAGGGGAGAGCACGCCGATCAGCATCACAAAGGCGAACCTCGTCGAATTCCTTGAAAAGCCTGCATATCACACGGCGAAGCAGGAGAAAAAACCGCTTGTCGGCGTTGTTACGGGGCTTGCCTGGACAGAGGTCGGCGGTGACGTCCTGCGCACAGAGGTCAACATTCTCCGCGGCAAGGGGAAACTCATCCTCACGGGACAGCTCGGCGAGGTGATGCAGGAATCCGCACAGGCGGCACTCTCCTATGTGCGCAGCCGCAGCGAAGCGCTCTCGCTCGCGGAGGATTTTTACGAAAAGGACGACATCCATATCCATCTGCCCGAGGGAGCGATTCCGAAGGACGGCCCCTCTGCCGGCATTACCATGGCGACCGCGATGATCTCCGCCCTCACGGGGCGCAAGGTGCGCGGCGATGTTGCCATGACGGGGGAGATCACACTGCGCGGCAACGTTCTTCCCATCGGCGGGCTGAAGGAAAAGACCCTCGCCGCCTATCGCGAAGGGATGAAGACCATCGTCCTCCCGCAGGAAAATGCCCCCGATATTGATGACATTCCGGATACTGTGCGCGAGGCACTTGAGTTCGTACCGGTCACGCATATGGATGAGGTGCTGAAAATCGCACTCTACAACTAGGAGGTATGCCGTGCAGGAAAGCGTCGTAGTCACGAAAGCGGTCTATCTCTCGTCCGCCGTACGGAAAGACCAGTATCCGGAGGTACGTCGTCCCGAGGTCGCCTTTATCGGGCGATCCAATGTCGGAAAATCATCCCTGATCAACTCCCTTACACGGATACGGCAGCTTGCACGTGTCTCTTCGAAGCCGGGCAAGACGCAGACCATCAACTTCTATGAACTGTTGCTGCGCATCGACGGGGGAGAGGAGCGGCATTCCGTGCATATCGTCGACCTGCCGGGCTACGGTTATGCAAAGGCGGCGCGCGACAGCAGAAAGATATGGGCAAAATTCATCGAAGAATATTTTTTGACCTCCGAATACCTGCGCTTTGTCTGCCTCCTGCTCGACATCCGCCATCTCCCGATGGAGTCCGATCGAAATATGTTTTCGTGGCTCATCGCACATGACATCCCTGTCCTCGTCGTTGCGACGAAGGCGGATAAACTCGGCAAGAACGCCCGCCGCACGCAGATCGCGGCGATGCGGCGCGCACTCGGTGTTCCGGAGCTTACAATACTTCCCTATGCGTCTCCAAAAAATGAAGGTCGTTCAGAATTGCTTGACGTGATGAAGGACAATCTGATAGAATAGGCACAAGAGAAATGAATGCGGTTCATCTTTATGCCGAGCCATCCGCCCCTGAGCAAGGCGGACATACAGCGCGGTACGCGAAGTGACCGCGCTGTGTGTATTTTAGGGAGATGAACATCATGTCAGCATTGACGGATTTTGACAAACGGCTGCTGAACCTCCTGCAGGGGAACCTGCCGGTGTGTTCGCGGCCGTTTGCACGTTTGGGTGAGCAGCTTGAGACCGACGAGGCGCATGTACTCGAACGGCTTGCTGTTCTGAAACGTGAGGGCTATCTCCGGCGCATCGGCACATTTTTTAACTCCGAGCGCCTCGGTTACAGAGGAACGCTCATTGCGCTTGAAGTGGACGAAAGCTGCCTGCCCGACGTTGCGGCGGCGGTCAACCTTTATCCGGGCGCAACGCATAACTACGAGCGTGCGGGAGGGAATTACAATCTTTGGTTTACACTGCTGACAGCATCACAGGCCGCGGAGGAGAAGATTCTCCGAGAGGTTGCTGCACTCCCGGGGGTAAAACGCGCGATGAGCCTTCGGGCAAAGCGGCGCTACAAAATCAATGTCCAGTTCAAGCTGGCATAGGGGAGGCGTGACATGACCGATACGGCAGAAATCAGCGCACTCGACAAGAAGATCATCCGTCTCCTGCAGGGAGAGTTCCCGCTTGTTGCCGAGCCCTATAAAATGTTGGCAGAGAAGATCGGCATCACCGAGGAAGATCTTCTCGCACGGATTGCTTCCATGCGTGAGGAGAAAAAAATTCGCAAAGTGGGGGCGGTGCTCCGCCACCGCGAAGTCGGCTTCACCGCAAACGCCCTCTGTGTTTGGGATGTCCCCGACGCGCAAATGGATGAGGTCGCGCACCACATGGCGGAGCATCCGCGCGTCTCGCACTGCTATGACCGCAACCGCAGCGAAGATTGGCACTATAACCTCTATACCATGATCCATGGCTACAGCCGCGATGAGTGTGAGGAGATTGTTGCCATACTTGCCGCGGAGACCGGAATTGCGGATCGTCGAATGCTCTATACGAAGCATGAATGGAAAAAAACCTCGATGAAGTATTTCACGGAGGATGAATAGATTGGCTCTTGTGAGAGCAAACGAGAGAATAATTTAAGATGGTCGGTATATAAAAGGCTATTGCATCTAAGAAAACGAAGATGCAATAGCCCTTTTGCTGTGCCTTTGTGTATTTAGTCGATCTTGACGCCGTGGATCTGCTCGGCGAGACGCTTGAGCGCGTCGACGCTGCGCACGCCCGGGGTGATCTCGGAGAGCTTCACGCGGACGAAGTGATTTTCCTTGACGGCGGTGGTGCCTTGGAGACGCGGATTTGCCTTGAGCTTCTCTACTTTCTGGTTGAAGTCGTCTTCGTTGCGGATGCTCGTGCCGTAGTCGGCGACGATGATGTACTCGGGATCGGCGGCGACGACGCTCTCCCAGCTCGTCTTGCTCCACGTCTTGTCGACGCCCTGTCCGCTCATCACGTTGTCCGCGCCGATGAGCCGCAGGAGGTTCGGTGTATAGCCTTCGAATACGGTGAACGGCTCGCCGTCCTCGGAGTCAAAGACAAAGACGCGCTTGTGCGGCAGTTTTGCGATTTTGTCCTGCACGGCGGCGAGCTGCTTCTTTTGATCTGCGACCCATGCTTCGGCGCGATCTTTCACGCCGAAGATCTCGCCGAATTTGACCATGTCGGCGAATACCATGTCGAGATCCGCCTTTGTGGACTGCATGGAATCGGGGACGAAGATGGGGATGTTCTGTGCGGTGATTTTATCCGCCTCGATGCCGCGCTTCGTGAAGGGGACTTCCCAGCCGGTTGCAAAGTCCGGCTTTGCCGCCATAAAGACTTCGTAGGAAGGCCACTTCTCGGCGAGGACGGGGACTTTTTCATATGCCGCTTGGAGGGGCGGATAGATTTCCTCCTCCTTGAACGCCGTGCCTGCCATCCGGTCGCCGAGGTCGAGTGTGAGCAGCATCTCCGTCGTTGCCTGTGACATGGAGACGGCGCGTGAGGGCGGGGCGGTTGTCTTCATCTGCAGCTCTGTGCCGCCGATGTTCTCCGTCCACGAGACGGGCGTGTAGGACGATGCCGCGCTTTCCGTCTTGGTTTCCGCCGCCTGCTGCTGTCCGCAGCCCGCACCGAGGAGCAGTACCGCTGCGCCAAGGCTTGCCAGGATTTTCTTCTTTGTCTTGAACATAAATGTCCTCCTTTATGGGGGTTAATAATATAAATAGCGTGTGTCCTTCTGCATACTCGTGAAGAATGGCACTTCGAACACGTCCTCAAGCAGTGCGGGGGTGAGGACGTCCTGCGCCGCCCCCTCGGCGACAACCTCGCCCGCGCGCAGAACGGCGGCGTGGTCGCAGTAGCGCGCTGCAAGTCCGAGGTCGTGCAGGACGATGACGACGGTGCCGTCAAAGCGCCGCAGCTCCTCCATGAGGGCGATTTTGTACTTTACGTCGAGGTGGTTGGTCGGCTCGTCGAGGAGCAATACCTCCGGTTCTTGTGCGAGCGCCTTTGCGACAAAGACGCGCTGGAGCTCGCCGCCCGAGAGCCTGCCAATTTTTTTCTCCGCCATGGAGAGAATGCGAAACTGCTGCATGACCGTCTCTGCGACCTCGATGTCGTGCGGGCTGTACGATTGGAAGCGTTCCTTATAGGGATAGCGTCCCATGAGCACGACGTCGCGGACGGATAGCTCCGCCGCCATCTGCAGGTGCCGCTGCGCGAGCACGGCGAGTTTGCGCGCGTAGTCTGCCGCCGGGATCGTCTCGACGGGCGTGCCGTCGATGAAGATGGTCTCTCGGCTCGGGCGCAGGCGCGCGACGTGGGCGAGCAGTGTGGACTTGCCGCAGCCGTTCGGGCCGATGATGCCCGTGATCTTCCCGCGCGGGAAGGTCAGCGAGATGTCCTTTAGGATCGGATTGCCGCGAATAGCATAGCTCAGATGTTTGATTTCAATCATAGGCGTCACCATACCGTCTGCAGATGATCCAAATGAAGAGCGGCGCGCCGAGGCACGCGGTCAGCACACCAATCGGCAGCTCCTCGGGGCGGAACAGTGTGCGCGAAAGTACGTCTGCCCACAGCAGGACGCAGCCGCCGAGCAAGGTGCAGACAACGGTTAGTCTGCCGTGTTTCGCTCCGCTCAGGATGCGCGCAATATGCGGCACGATGAGCCCGACGAAGCCGATGATGCCCGCCTTTGCGACGAGCGCCGCGACGGCGAGCGAGGAAGCGGCGACGGCGGCAAGCTGGAGTTTTTTCACCGAGATGCCGAGTGCGTGCGCCTCGCTCTCTCCGAGCAGCAGGATGTCCAGCTCGTGCCGGACGAGCTGGAGAAAGGTGAAGATGCCGAGACAGACGATTGCAGCGAGCGGCAGGTCGCCCCATGCGATGCCGGAGAGACTGCCGAGCAGCCAAAACATCGCGCTGCGCACCTGCGCTTCGTGGTTCGCACTGTAGATGACGAGCATTGTGAGCGCTGAAAAGAGCGCGGACATGCCCATGCCGATGAGGACGAGCTTCGTCGGATTGCTGCTCTTGCCGACGAAGAACACCGCGAGCACGGTGGCGACGGTCGCACCGAGGAGCGCGCTGAACGGTACGGCATATGCGCCGAGGAAGGCAAACGCCCCCCAGATAATCGCGCAGACCGCGCCCGTACTCGCGCCCGAGGAGACGCCGAGCACATAGGGATCGGCGAGCTCATTGCGCGTGATGGTCTGGAGCAGGAGTCCCGCAAGCGAAAGCCCTGCACCCGCGCAGACGGCAAACAGTGTGCGCGGTATTCGGATCGTGTAGAGCACCATGCCGTCGACTGTGCCTGTGTCCGGACTGCCGCTCATGAGTGTCTGCACGATGCGGTCGGGCGGGATCGGTACGGAGCCGAAACCGAGCGAGAGCACCATGCTGACGGCGAGCAGCAGGACGAGGACGAGGATTGTTTTCATGCGGTTAATATGCACCCCTTTCCCATATTCCCATGAGTCCCTAATGCTCATTATACCACAAAGAAAGGCGGGATGTATTATCCAAGATTTTTGAAGTATCTCGTGCCGGTTCGTTCAGTCCAATTTTATTGACAAGGAGGAGGGCTTGACCTATGATGAGATTGTCAATCAATCATGGGGGATTGGCGCGACATATGAAGGAGGGATTTGCATGGCACGGGCGATTTTGCGCCGGCTGCTGCATATGGTTGTTGTGCTGCTCGCGATGACGGGCGGGACGTTCCTTCTGATGCGGCTGTCGCCTGTAGATCCCGTGGCACTGCACTTCGTCGCGATGGGGACGCCCGCAGATCCTGCGCTCGCCGCGCAGATTCGGGCGGAACTGGGACTCGACGATCCGCTCGTTGTGCAGTATGTGAGATGGCTCGGCGGGCTGTTTACGGGGGATATGGGCTACTCCATTGCGTTCGGCTCCCCCGTCGCGGTACTCATGAAAGAAGCGCTGCCGCGGACGCTCGAACTCGCGGCGCTCTCCTCGCTCATGGCGCTTGCTGTGACGCTGCCGCTCGGCATTCTCGCCTATCGGCGGCACGGGTCGCGTGTGGACGAGGCGATCCGCATCGTCTCCTTTCTCGGCATTTCGCTGCCGACCTTTTGGGTGGGGCTGCTGTTCATTCTCATATTTTCCGTGAAACTGCGGCTCATCCCCGTCGTGGCGACGGACGATCTGCGCGGGATGATCCTGCCGAGCGCCGCGCTTGCTCTATGGCTCGCGGGGCTCTATATCCGCCGAATCCGTTCGGCGCTGCTCGAGGAGGCTGGGAAAAACTATGTGCTCGGCGCGCGCACGCTCGGTCTCTCGGAGCGCACGGTGCTGTGGAAGTACATCATGCCGAACGCGCTGATGACGCTCCTGCCGATGCTCGGCATCACGATGGGGAATATCATGGGCGGATCGGCGGTCATCGAGACGATATTCGGCTGGCGCGGCATGGGGCAGCTCATGACGACGGCGATCCTCGCGCGCGACTATCAGCTCATGCAGGCATATGTGCTGTGGGGGGCGGGCGTCTTTGTCGCGGCGAATTTCGTTGCGGATGTGCTCACGTTGTGGCTTGACCCGCGCCGTTTGCAGGCAAAGGGGGCGCGGCAGCTATGAGATTCTTTTGGACGCGCCTCCTGCACCGCCGCGATTTTCGCATCATCGGGACGCTGTTGCTCGTGTGGATGCTCGTCATCGTATGTGCGCCGTATTTTTCGCCCGGTGATCCCTATGCGCAGGATCTGACGATGCGCCTTGCGCCGAACACGGCGGCGCATCCTCTCGGCACGGATCAGCTCGGGCGCGACGAGCTCACGCGGCTGCTCTGCGGCGGGCGCATCAGCATCGCGCTCTCCCTCCTCATCGTGGCGATCACGGCGGTCGGGGGGATTCTTGTCGGGGCATTTGCGGCGTTCCTGCGCGGATTTGCCGACCGCATCGTGACGGCGGTACTCGATCTCTTCCTCAGTATGCCTGCGCTCGTTGTGGCGATTGCGCTCATCGGTCTGCTCGGCCCCGATACCGGGAATCTCATCTTCTCCCTCTGCCTGACGCATTGGGCGGAGTATGCACGCGTCGCGCGCGCGCTCGTGCAGACAGAGCGGGAGAAGAACTATGTACGCTATGCGCGCTTTGCGGGCGCGGGATTTTTTGGCACCGTGTTCTCCTACGTCCTGCCGAACGTCGTGCCGCGTCTCCTGGTGCTCGTCTTTCAGAACATCGGCGAGATCCTGCTCACGGTGGCAGGGCTGTCGCTCATCGGCATCGGCGTGCCCATGCCGTACCCCGAGTGGGGGACGATGCTCATGGGGGCGCGCGATTATTTGCAGACGGCGCCGCAGCTCATGATTTACCCGGGCGCGGCGATCTTTATCACGATATTGCTGTTCAACTTCATCGGCGACATCCTGCGTGATGTCATGGATCCTGCGGGAGGTGATGCTGCGGAGAAAAACTGAACGCGTTTTGGGGAAATGTTGAAGGAGGAAAAGTATGAAACGAATCTATGCGATGCTGGCGGTCATGCTGCTGAGCGTTGGACTGCTCGCGGGCTGCGGCGGTCAGGAAAAGGCGGCGGACAGCGGGAAGCATCTCAGCGCCGCGCTCTATTGGTTCGGCGAGTCCGTCGATCCCGCGCACGAGTGGGATGGCTGGACGGTCACGCGCATCGGCGCGGGCGAGACACTCGTCACCGTCTCCGATAAAATGGAGTTCACGCCGCAGCTTGCGGACAAGTGGGAAGCGACAAGCCCTACGACGTGGCGGTTCCACATCCGTGAGAACGTCAAGTTCCAAGACGGCACGCCCATGACGCCCGAACTCGTCAAGGCGTCGCTTGAGCGCACGCTCAAGGAGAGCGCTCGCTCGCAGAAATCTTCGAAGATCAAAGGACTCAAGGTCGAGGGTCAGGATCTTGTCATCGAGACGACGGAGCCGCACGGCGCGCTGCTCGCATCGCTGACCGAGCCGGCATTCGTCATTTTGAACACGAAAGCGGATCTCTCCAATGTAGCGTCCGCACCCGTGCTCACGGGTCCCTATCAAATCGTCGGATTCAAGAAGGGCGAGGAGATTCAGCTCAAGCGCAACGAATACTACTGGGACGGTACGCCGGGGCTCGATACACTCACGGTGAAGAACCTCGAGGACGACAACAAGCGCGCGATGGCGCTCCAGTCCGGCGATGTGAACCTCATTCAGCGCTGCAACAGCGCGAACCGCAGCCTGTTTGAAAATGCTTCCTACAAGATCGACGAGATCGTCGGCGTGCGTGTCTACATGCTGCGCATGAATTTTGACGGCGTGCTCAAGGACGCGAACCTGCGCCGTGCAGTCAGCTATGCGGTGAACTATGACGATCTCGCAAAGATCGAGGGCAACGGTGCGGTCGTTGCGGGCGCACCCTTCCCGCCGAATATCGGACCGAAGTATCAAGAATCCCTGCGCGAGCATATGGATCTCGCGAAGGCGGAGGAGCTGCTGAAGGCGGCGGGCTATACGGAGAAGAACGCCGAGGGCTATGTGACGAAGGACGGCAAGCCGCTCGAACTCACAATCAACGTGTGGGGGAGCAAGACGGAGCTGTACGAGGCGGTACAGAATCAGCTCAAAAAAGCGGGGATTAAGGTCAATCTCCGCCGTGTCCAAAACTCCGAAGAGGCAAAGACGAAGCGCGACTTTGACCTGACCGAGAGCAACTGGGTCACGATGGGGACGAACGATCCCTATTGGTACATGGATCAGACGCTCCGCTCCACGAGCCTGGAGAACGTCGGACACTATGCGAACCCCGAGGTTGATAAGCTCCTCGACGCAATGGTCACGGCAGCGGATGCCAACCGGCGCATGGAGCTCGCCGGGAAGATTCAGGATCTCGTGCTCCAAGACGTGCCGAATCTCTATCTCGTCTGCCCGACGAACCAAGTCGTTGCACAGTCGAATGTCAAAGGCGTTGTTGTGCATCCGATCGACTACTATCTCATCACGAAGGATCTCACCGTTGACGGAAAATAAGGCCCCACTGCTCGAGGTCACATCACTGCGCGTGGAGGTCGGCGCGCGCCGCCTCCTGAGCGATGTGTCCATGACCGTACGGCGCGGCGAGATCGCCGCCGTCGTCGGTGAGAGCGGCTGCGGCAAATCTACGCTCCTGCGCACGCTCATCGGCATCCTTCCGGACGGCGGTGCGGTGACGGGGGGAACGGTACGCTTTTACGGCGCCGATCTCTTCGCACTGTCCGCACGGGCGCGGCGCTCCATGATGGGGCAGGATATTGCCTTTCTCTTTCAAGAGCCGGGCACATATCTCAGTCCCATCCGCCGCATCGGCGCACAGTTCCGCGACTACCTCGCGGCGCACAGCGCCGGAGAGGGATGGCGTGAGATTGCGGTCGAAGCGCTGCGTCGGGAGAACCTAGAGGACGCGGAAAAGCTCCTCTCGGCATATCCTTTCCAGCTCAGCGGCGGGATGCGGCAGCGCGCCGCCACCGCCATGACGCTCGCGCTCACGCCGAAACTCCTGCTCGTTGACGAGCCGACAAGCGCGCTCGACGTGATCGCGAGCCGCAGTTTGCTCGACCGCCTGCGGGCGCGCGTGGAGGAAGAGGGCTGTTGCGTCATCTTCGTCACGCACAATATCGATGCGGCGGCGTATGTGGCGGACAGTATTTTCATCATGCAGGCGGGCGCGTTCGTCGAGCGCGGCGACTGCCGCACCGTACTGGAGCGTCCCGCAGCGGAATATACGCGGGTGCTCCTGCGCGCGGTGCCGCATATGGCGGACGGTTGAATGAGACAAGGAGCGGGCATGGCGGATGATGTATTGGAGGTGCGCGACCTCCGCAAGACCTATCGCGAGGGCGCGCGCGTCATCGAGGCAGTGCACGGTGTATCGTTCAGTCTCGCCAAAGGCGAGATCACGGGCATCGTCGGCGCGAGCGGCTGTGGCAAATCAACCCTATTGCAAATGCTCGCGGGGCTTGAGCCACCGAGCGCGGGTACGATTTCCTTTGCGGGGACGGTGCTGACGCCGGGCGCGGACGGATGGGGGAATTCTGTCTATCGACAGATGCAGCTCATCTTCCAAAATCCGCTCGAAGCGTTCAGTCCCCGCATGACCATCGGAGAGTTCCTGCTTGCCCCGCTGCGGGCGTTTGGCATCGTCGAGCCCAAAGGTGAGGCGGCGGCACTCTCCGACATGCTCGCACGGGCGCGTCTTGAGACCGCTGCGGCGGAGCGTCTGCCGCATCAACTCTCGGGCGGGCAGCTCCAGCGCGTCGTGCTCATCCGCGCGCTCTTCGTTCGACCGGAATTGCTTCTTTTTGACGAACCGACAAGTGCGCTAGACGTCGTGACGCAGGAGTCCGTGCTCTCCTTCATCGAAGAACTGCATCGAGCGCAGCCCTTCACCGGACTGTTCGTCACGCACGACCTTGCCGTCGTCCGGCGCATGACTACGACTGTCTTTGTCATGGAGCGCGGCGAAATCGTCGAGCGTCTGCCCGCCGACCGCCTTCGCGAGGAGACGCGCCATCCGTTTACAAGGAGACTCTTAGCGGCTCAGCTGCCGCATCGTTCGGTAATTTGATGTAAAAAGGACTGCCGCACCTCTTTATAGGGCGGCAGTTTTTCTTTATTACAATAAGCTCCTATTATCTCTAGTATGATGCGTAAAGAGGACAATGATGCAATATTGACAGAAATATGGAGAGAAGAGATAATAGTGACATGGAAGAGACGGAACGTGAAAGCGGAAGGAGTTTAGCATGGCAGTGAAACAGACCGCAGGCAGGGATATTTTGGGAGAATTTGCGCCGAAGTTCGCAGCATTGAACGACGATGTATTATTCGGCGAGGTGTGGAGCCGCGAGGAGCAGCTTTCGCTGAGTGACCGCAGCCTTGTGACGGTGGTCGCGCTCATAGCGCAGGGGCTCACGGATACGTCCTTCCGCTATCATCTCGAGAGTGCAAAGCGGAACGGCATCACGCGGACGGAGATCGCGGAGATACTGACGCACGTCGCGTTCTATGCGGGCTGGCCGAAGGCATGGGCGGCGTTCCGCATGGCAAAGGAAGTGTGGGGGGAGGAGACGAGCGATGCTGACGAGGCGATGGCGCGGCATGCGCGGCAGATGGTCTTCCCCATCGGCGCGCCGAACGATGCCTACGCGCAGTATTTCAGCGGCAGGAGTTATCTCGCGCCGCTCTCGACGACGCAGATCGGCATCCATAACGTGACGTTCGAGCCGGGCTGCCGCAATCACTGGCATATCCATCATGCGGAGTGCGGCGAACGACGCCGTAGCCGAGCGTGTCAAAGAACGCCGCAATCACTGGCATATCCATCATGCGGAGTGCGGCGGCGGGCAGATTCTCGTCTGCGTCGCGGGGCGCGGTTACTATCAGGAGGAGGGGGAGGATGCGCGGGAACTCCGGCCGGGCGACGTTGCCAACATCCCGCCGAACGTGAAGCATTGGCACGGCGCGGCAAAGGACAGTTGGTTTTCGCATCTCGCGATCGAAGTCCCGGGCGAGCACACGAGCAACGAGTGGTGCGATTCGGTATCCGATGAAGCATACGGGACACTAAAATAATATCAAGCATATAAAGCGCAGCCCGTATCTCGAAAATACAGGCTGCTTTTTGTGCACGACGTATGAACGGAGAGACGCGCTGTTAAAATGAAATCTTCTCGCCCTGCCAGCCCGTTGTGCGGAGAAAATCCTTCCAGCGCAGGGCGTGCGGGTTGATGCTTCGATACCATGACAGATCGCGCGTCTTTTGATAATAGCCGTATTCGACCGCGTAGCGCGTCATGCCGCAGAGTTCCTCGACGAGCGGCTCGTTCGCAGCAAAATCGGGGAAATGGGAGAGCAGCTCTTCGCGCGTATACGCGGAGCTATATACCGCATGCTTGCCGGTGACCGCAACGAAGGCGTCGACAATTTCCCGCGGCGAGAGGACGTCGCCGATCACGGGCAAGGAGACGCCCGCATACTGCTCGGGATGGGAGAGGATTTCGAGAACGGCCGGCCCCGTGGCGCTCGTCGGGTCGACGAACGGCGCTTTGAAATCCTCCGGCAGATAAATCGGAAAGATGAGCGTATCGGCGCCGTCTTTTCGATACGGCGTATAGAATTCCATGAAATTCGTATAGAAGAACGCCAGGTAGATAAAGCTGCTTTGAACGGGAAGCGTACGGATATATGCTTCGACACACGCCTTGTCGGTGAAATGCGGCGCGGAAAGCCTGCCGCCCGTAATTTGATCGACGTTCTCCAGACTGCTGTATACGATATGCCGCACGCCGGCCGCAACGGCGGCGTCTGCGAGCTCTTTGCCAAGCGCCGTTTCATGAGTCGCGGGCGGCGGGAGATTGGGCGTCATCAAAAAGACCCCGTAGGAGCCGCGAAAGGCGTTCTCGAATGCATCTTTATATCCGAGCGTCAGCGGAATATGGACGAGATTGGCGCCGCGACGGACGAGTTCCCGCGCTTCGGGCGTATCCGTGCGCCGCGTGATTCCGCGCACAGCGAAGCGGCCGTCGTCAAGCAGCGTCTTGGCGACGCTTGACCCTTGTTTTCCCAAAATGCCCATGATCGTAATCAGCGGTTTTTTTGAACGGTTCATGACGTATCCTCCTTAAAACGTGTGCATTCTCACATGAATCATAACGCAGTGAAAGAGAAACGTAAATACGCACAATGAAGTAAGGAAATGCTTACTTTTTGGTAAGTATTGCCGGGGCATGCGGTACAGGATATAATAGACGGGGAGGCGCATTCTTATTGAAACAATATCGTCTAGGAATAGAAGCCACGCTGGAAATTCTCGGCGGCAAATGGAAAGCGCTGATCGTTTGCCTGCTCATGGCGGGGACGAAGCGAACGGGGGAACTGCGCCGCCGCATCCCCGGCGTGTCGGAAAAGGTCTTGATCCAGCAGCTGCGCGAGCTTGAGCGGGACGGAATCGTCGAACGGATCGTATACGAGCAGATGCCGCCCAAGGTAGAGTATTCGATCACGGAATACGGGCGCACCGCCGATGCGATCGTCGACGTCATGTGCGCATGGGGGCGTGAAAATATCCGCAGGCGTCAAATGACGGGCGAGCATATTATGCTGGATGAATGGCAGGACGAGGGGAACTGAATAGGATGATGTAAACGAATCGAACCATAAAAACAGCCTGCATCTCGAAAATACAGGCTGTTTTTTGCATTTATCTCCTCAATCGCATCATTACCTCCTCATGTGATGCGCAAATGATACGTAAATGATGCGATTGAGGAGATAATGACGCGCAAATGATGCGCTGTTGGCAACGCATTTAATCAATCATGACGAGAACGCCGTGATTGTGTTCGGCGGCACTGTGATAGAGTTTGTTGAGTGTGTCAAAGGAGTATGTTAGATCCTCCATGATTTCCTCCGTCTCTTCTTCGTAGTCCCATATGTTCGGATAGAGCTCCTCTTCTTTACATTCTTGCATATTGAATTTTTTTAGTATGTCATCGAAATTGACCTGATCCAACTCTTTTGCAATCTCTTTTACCCTTGTGGGCTCAGTGTACCCTATTAAAATTTCTTTATTATCAAGGGCGGTTTTTCCAACGACCATATTGCTGAGCAGGTTGTCTTCAAGGCGGTACATGGCAGACTCTCCGGTTAGTAAGAAATGGAGCGCGTCCCACATCTTGTCGATATCGGCTTCATTGACCTCTCCGCGCTCCGAGAAATCGTAGATCACATCCAAAGAGGATTCGATTTCCTTAAACTGTTCGTCACTGATTTCATAATAATTGGCACACATACCCATGATTTTACCTCCTTTGAACTTAGGCAAAATAAATCGTTTTATGCTGATGCGGGCGCTGCCCGTTTATTTTTTTACCATCGCTTGGTCTTTCTCCAAAACGATGGGCGCAGGAGAATGAGGAGCGTAAAGATTTCGAGCCGCCCGAGGAGCATCGTGATGCAGAGCACCGCCTTGACGAAATCGGAGAGGGGCGCGTAGGTCGCCGTTGCGCTTACGATGCCGAACGCGGGGCCGATATTGCCGATGGTCGTGACGGCGACAGCGACGGCATCGAACGGTGCGAGCCCGTCCGCTGTGAGCAGGAGCGCCGTGATACAGATGATGAGGAGATAGAGGAAGAAGAACGTTCCCACGCGCATCAGCACGGCGCTGTCCACATGGACGCCGCCGAGTGAGACGTCGACGACACGGTGCGGGTTCAGTTTTTGTTGAATGACGGCGCGGGCACTTCGAAAGAGGAGCACGATGCGCGCGACCTTGATGCCGCTTGCCGTCGAGCCCGCACACCCGCCGATCATCATGAGTGTCAGGAGCAGCATTTTGGAAAAGGTCGGCCACGTTTCAAAATCGGCGGAGACAAAACCCGTCGTCGAGAGTGACGGCACTTGAAAGACGGCGGCGCGCAGCGCGGAGAGGATATCCACCTTCATCTCTATACTGAGGTTCAGCGTGATGAGGAGAATCGCCCCGACCGCGATAAAGAAATAAGTACGGAATTCCGTATTGCGGCGAATCACGCCCGGCCCTTTGATCCACACGCGATAGTACAGGGAAAAACTGCCGCCCGTGAGGAACATGAAGAGCGCCGTCCACAGCTCGAAAGCGACGCTGTGAAAGTGCATCGCGCTGTCATCGTAGGTAGAGAATCCGCAGCTGCCAATCGTGGACATGGCATGGGTCACAGCGATGCTGAAATCGACACCGCAGAGCATATAGACGACCGTTGTCACCACGGTAAAGAAGAGGTAGATCTTAAAGAGTGCCATCGTCATGTCGCGCAGGCGCGGCATCACGCGATCCATGGTCGGCCCTGCGCCCTCGGCGTTATACATGTAGATCGTGCTTGCCCCCGACTGCGGGAGGAGCGCGATGAAGATAACGATGATGCCGAGACCGCCGATCCACGCGGTCATCATCCGCCAAAAAAGAATGCTGTAGGGAAGGGAGCTGAGTGAAGCAAAGACTGTCGCGCCCGTCCCGGTAAATCCCGAGATGCTCTCAAAGAGCGCATCGAGGAAGCCGAGGTAGCCGCCGAGCAGATAGGGCAGCATCCCGAGAAACGTCCCCGTCATCCAGCCGAATGCCGTGATGGCGATCCCCTCGCGTGCCGTCAGTTCCTCGGCAGGCCGCCCGTATCGGCGGAATGCAGCGCCGAGGAACGCGCTGACAAGTGCGGCGAGCATGAATGCCTCACGGCTGCTTTCATGATAAAGGACGGCGAGTACGAGCGGGATGACGAGCGATACCGAAACGGCAAAGGCGAGACGCGAGAGAATGTAATTGACCGTGTAGATGTTCATAGCTTCTCACCACTTGCGCTGCATGTTTTCAAAGAGGGCGCCGACGAACAGGAAGAACGCAAAGACCTCGATGCGTCCGAGCACCATCAAGAACGCACAAGAGAACTTTGTCCATGCGGGCAGCCCCGCGAGCGTATCGAGCCCGGCGAGTGAGGAGACACTGCCCGTTGTCGTCAGGCACGCCACAGTGAGGGAGATTGTCTCGATGGGCGAGAGCCCTGCGAGAGCAAGCAGGAGACTGCCGCCGCCGAACACCGCCGCGAAGAAAAACACGAGCATGAGAATGCGCCCCGCCGCGTGCAGGGGGACGATCTCGCCGCCTTGGCGCACGGCGAAAACCATACGTGGGTGCAGCGTGCGCAGCAGTTCCGTCCACGCGAGTGAACATAATACGAGGAGCCTCGAGATGCGGAAACCGCCTGCCGCGGATCCCATACACCCGCCGATGATGGCGAGCAGGATGAGGAGGAGCTGTGCAAATCCGTGAAACTCATCCGCCGGGCGCAGCGTCAGACCGTTTGTCGAGAGAAAGGAGGCGGCGTAGAAGAACCCGTGCCCGAGTGCAGCCCCCACAGGGAGCAGCCCGTGCAGTATGGGCAAAAGAGCGAGAAGAACGCCGGCACAGAGGAGCAGTGTGAAAAAGGCGCGCAGCTCCGCATGATGAAGAAGGTTCTTTGCCGTGTGCCGTCGCCCTGCCTGCCACAGCGTAAGGAGCGGCAGGGCGGAGAGCAGCGAGACGATGCCGCCCGCAGCCATCAGCGCGGGGGTGGGAGAGATACCGCCCGTCATTGAGCCGGCACCCGAGGAGATGGTAAAGAGCGCAAGCATGAATGCGGGCAACGCCGCATCTCCCGCCGCAAGATAGATGCCGGCGGCAACCGCGGTCAGCGCAATATAGAGCAGCATCATCTCGTGCATCGGCTTTGTCATGCGGTTCCAGAGCGGGCTGAACAGCCGATCCTGCCCCACGGTGAAATCAACGCCGAAACATCCGCCAACGACGGGCAGTACCGTCACGAGAATGACCACGAAGAGCAGACCGCCGAACCAGCTGAGGAGTGCCCGCCAGAGGAGGAGCGTCGGCGGCAGCACATCGCCGAGCGACGTCATGCCCGTCGTCGTGAGCGCAGAGATACACTCCAAGAACGTATCGACAGGCGACAGATGCAGACCAGCGAGGTGGAACGGCAGCATCCCGAGGACGGCGAGCAGCAGCCAAATGGCGAGAATGAACAGCATCCCCTCCTGCACGGACAGCTGACGCATATGACTGCGCCCCATATTGCCGAACACCATGCCGATGATCGCCGTCAGGATGCTGAGTGCGAAAAATGAGCTCGCGCCATCCACACCGTAGATGAACCCGTAGGCGAACGGCACGAGGTAGAGCGGTGCGAACACATACGCTGTGCGCCCCATGAGTACCCAAAATAAATCGAACCGCATCAGTCGTCTCCAAAATAAGACAGCGCCTTTTGTGCGAAGCTCTTCAGCACGAAGAGGATCACGCGGTCGCCCGGCATCAGCTCCGTCATCCCGTTCGGGATCGCTGCCTCCTCGTTGCGCACATAGGCACAGACGAGGCATTCGCGCGGGAGCTGCGCGTTCATGAGCTGTTTGCCCGTCACGGGTGCGCCCGGACTGACGATCACCTCGAGCGCCTCCGCACGCGCCCCCTCGAGCAGGGTCACACGTGCCACATCACCGCCGCGCGCATAGGCAAGCACCTCGCTCGCCGAGAGCAGACGCGCCGAGAGCGCGATGTTGACGCCAACCTTCTCCATGAGGTCGATGTATTCGTTGCGGTCGACGCGCACGACCGTCTTGATGCGGTTGTCGGACAGGTGGCGCGCGAGCAGCGCGAGCATGAGGTTCAGCTTGTCATCCTCCGTGAGGCAGACAATGACGTCCGCCTCCGCGACGCCCTCCTCCGTGAGGAGATCGATATCCGTCCCGTCGCCGCAGATCGCAAGCCCCGTCTTTAGCTTCTCCGCGAGCAGCTCGCAGCGCTCGCGGTTCTTATCAATGACCTTGACCTGCACGCCCTGCTGCTCGAGCATGAGCGCAAGGGCGCGCCCCGTGCGTCCCGCGCCGATGATTGCGGCGCGGTTCAGCTTGTGCGTGTCGCTCTGCACCAGACTTTGGCTGAACTGTTCAATCTTGTCCGGCAGACCGATGAAGTAGGCGTTGTCGCCCGGCAGGAACACATCGTCGCCGTGGGGGATGATCATGCGGTGATCGCGGAAAATGAGTCCCGCGAGCACCCCGGGCGGGAGCTTCAATGATTTCAGCGGCGTACGCGCGATCGCGGATTTGCGCCGGATGCGCGTCTCAAAGAGACGCACCTTGCCCTGACCGAAGTCCTCCACGTTGAGCGCGGCTGGCGTCATGAGGATGCGGTTGATTTCGCGCGCCGTAATCACCTCCGGATTGAGCGCGAGGTCGATGTCAAAATTTTCCTTGAGATAGGCGCTTGCCTCCACCGTAAAGTTCATGTCACGGATGCGGGCGATCGTGTGGGGGATGCCGTGTTTCTTCGCGAGTATGCAGGCGACCATGTTCACCTCGTCGCTTTCCGTGACGGCGATGAGGATGTCCGCTCCTTTAATATCAGGATCGTTCATCGTGAGCGGACTTGAGATGTTCGCCGCGATCGTGAGCACGTCGAGCGTCGTCTTTGCCGCCTCAAGCTGGCTCTCCTCGCCATCTACGACCACGACGTCCATGCCCTCCTCCGAGAGCAGGGACGCGATGCTGTAGCCCAGGCGCCCGGCTCCCGCTATGACAATACGCAAAATAATTCCCTCCCGCAGCAACTGATATCATAAAGAAGTATACCATAATTTTCTCCCAATTCAAACGCGCATTGACCAAATGCCTCGACGGGAATAAAAATTACCTCCTGCATCTTGCGCGTGCGTCACAAACATGCTATACTAAGTCACGTTGCCAAGCGCGTCTTTCGTGCGCGCTTGCAGCGAAAAATTTCACTCTGCCGCTGCGATGAGCGGCGGCCACAGACCAAAGAGGAGGTGATTTCGTGAGAATGTACGAAGTCATATTTATCGTGAAGCCGATGGAGGAAGAGGCAACCAACGCCGTCATCGAGAAGTTCACGAAGCTCATTCAGGCAAACGGCGGTACGATTGAGAAAGAGGATCGCTGGGGCAAGAAGCGCCTCGCCTATGAGATCAATGACCACAGCGAGGGATACTACGTTCTGCTGTATGTCAATGCAGAGCCCGCCTGCGTCGCCGAGTGCGACCGCGTGATGAAGATCACCGACGATCTCTTGAAGCATATGATCGTCCGTGCGGAGAACGGTGTTCCGGAAACTGACAAAGAGTAAAACGAATCCCATAGACATGCGGGAGAGAACAATCGAATGAACAGAGTCATACTGATCGGGCGCCTCACGCGCGACCCCGATATACGCTACACACAGAGCGGCAAGGCATTTTGCCGGTTCACCGTTGCTGTTGACCGCCGCTTTTCGCGTGCGGCGCAGCAGGAGGGGCAGCAGACGGCTGATTTTATCCCCGTCACCTGCTGGGACAAGCTCGCCGAAATTTGCGGCAACAACCTCACGAAGGGACGCCGTATTGGCGTCGAGGGGCGCATTCAGGTGCGCAGCTACGACGGCAATGACGGACAGCGCAAATACGCGACCGATGTCGTAGCGGACAATGTAGAGTTTCTTGATTCGAAAAATGCCGGCGGCGGTATGGGCGGCTATGATGCCCCCGCCGGATCCGGCGCTACACCTGCCGCAGGCGGCGGTGCGCCCGACATGATGGGACCCGTGGTTCCGGACGACGACATTCCATTCTGAGCGCATGTGCGCCCGGAACATCCCGTGACAAGGAGGGAAAAATAAAATGATGAGACGAGATCGGGGACGCAAGCCCCGCCGCAAGGTCTGCTCGTTCTGCGTTGATAAGGTAGACCATATCGACTACAAGGACGCCGCGAAACTGCGCCGCTTCACAACGGAGCGAGGGAAGATTCTCCCGCGCCGCATTTCCGGCAACTGCGCAAAGCATCAAAGACAGGTCACGCTTGCCATCAAGCGTGCCCGTAATATCGCACTTCTTCCGTTCACTGCGGAATAAGGGAAACACAAAGAATCTGAGATTCTTCCGGCGTCGCACCTTCACGGGTGCGGCGCTTTTTACATAGGATGAGAGGGGAAAGAAAGGAGCGGTCATATGGATCCGAAGGCAAAGGCAAAGCGCGTCGGCGCTGCGTTCATCGTACTGTTCATCGTCGCGGGGCTTGTGCTCATGTATACGGGGAGCGATGCCGTCGTGCTCGCCACGCGGCAAAAAGAGGGCATCCTCACCGCCGAGCAGGTTAAGATGTCCTTTGACTCCGTGAGCGGGCGTCTCGTGCGCGAGGCTGTGAGGGAAGGCGACGAGGTGCGCGCCGCGACGCAGCAGCAGGCGCAAAATCTCGCGCAGCTCCTCGGCGGCGCAGCGGATACGGGCAATACGGAGTCCATCTCCCTGCCGACCATCGAGCAGGCGCGCCGGAGCGCGGCAAATATGGGGAACGACGTTGCGGCGCTCGAAGCACAGCGCGACATGCTCCTCGTGCAGAAAAAGGAACTCGAGGTTGCGCGCGATCGTCTCGTGCTGCGTGCGCCCGAGGACGGCAAGGTGCTGAAGCTCCTCGCCAAAGAAGGCGAGATGATCTCCCCGGGACGCCCCGTCGTCCTCCTCGAAAGTAATCGAGGCTATTATGACATCTACGTCAGCGAGGATCAGGTATGCGGGATTCACGAGGGCGACCGCATCGCTGGGCATGCTGTCGCGGGCGACCGCGAGGTGCCGGGGACGGTGCGTCTCGTGACGAAGGCGCCGGGGTTCGTCGACCTCAAGATGTCGCGTGAGAAGAGCCAGGCGGATCTCTCCGCGTTTCAGATTCGCATCTACGTCGACCCGACCGACGGGATCATTCCCGGCATGACGATTGGAGTGAGTGACCGTGCATTCACTCAAAGCTGAGCTCAAATACCTTTTTCCGGGCAGGGAATGCCGTATGAAAAGGTCTCCATCATGGTCGCCATGGCGATCTCCGTCGTGCTGTCCGTGATGCTCGCGGGCAATTCCTCCAAAGATGCTGGCGTCGTCGTCATCGACCTCGACAACTCCGCCTACACGCATGAGCTCACGAACCGCATCGACGCCTCGGAGTACATGAAGGTCACGGCGGTGGTCAATACGCCCGCCGATCCGCGCTCCTTCCTGTACCGCGACAAGGCGATTGCCGTCGTCTATTTCCCGCAGGGTCTCGAAAAAGACCGCTATACGGGGACGGCGAATCACATCGGCGTGTTCTATGACAACACGAACGCCGCACAGACCGCCGAGATAAAGGAAGCGATGAATGAGCTCGCCGTGCTTGAGAACGCGGCGGCAAACGGCGATTCCGGCAGCACGAACGAGACACGATCGACGGCGGCATACAGATTGCCGACCGCGTGCTCTTTAGCCCGAATACCTCGACGAGCAACAGCATGACACTTGGCTTCCTGTTCTTCTTCGGCTCGATGTTCTACACCTTTGCGACTATCGGTATGATCCCGCGCCTGCGCCTGACGGGGGAGCTTGATGCCATCCTGCGCACGGGGACACCGTAGGATCTCGTCCTGCGGACGCTTCCCTACGGCGGACTCCTTATCGTCTCGTGGTGCGTCGGCATGGCGGTACTGCGCGTTTGGGGCGACCTCATCTTTGCGGGGCATCTTGCGAACTTCATCTTTGTCCAGATTTTCTATGTATTTGTGCTCGGCATAGTGACGACGCTCGCGGGCTGGTCGGCGGCGAATCCCGGCGTCGCCGCGAGCCGCATGATCCTCATCATCCCCGGCGGCTTCATTTTCGGCGGTCCGACGGGACCTCTTTCGCATTTCGCCGACTGGGTCGTGGCACTCTCGCATATTTGGCCGCTCACATGGGAGTTCCATTTCACGCGTGACATCATCACGCGCGGTGCCGACTTCATGGGATATGCAGCGACATTTGGCGCGTTCCTTATCTACATCGCCGTCGTTGGCGTCCTCTACACGCTGCGTTTTTACAGCGCGAAAAAGGAGCTGCTTGCGCGCGATACGGACGGGCAGCCCGCAGGGACAAGACTGCACCTAGAAACCTAAAGGAGGTATTCGAGATGGACACGGCATCACTGATCGCAGAGATCAAGAGTCGCCCCGCGCACGACGTTCGATGCGAGCGCATCCTCGTCGCTATCGACGGCTCTCATGCGTCGTTCCATGCCGCAACATGGGCAATTGAGCTTGGGCGCCGTACGGGGGCGGAGCTGACAGTACTCATGGTCGTCGATTACGACGCGCATGTCTCGGCATTCGAGCAGGTCAGCACGAGCGGCTATCTGCCCGCCGAGCTGAAGATTTCCGCCTATCGCCTCCTCGCGGAGCTGATGCACGAGATTCCGCACAACGTGCGCGCCCATCCGCGCGTCGCCGAAGGAAATCCCGGCGAGACCATCGTTGCCGTCGCCGCTGAGGAGGAGAGCGACCTCATCGTCATGGGCACACGCGGCTTCGGCACGTTCGAGCGACTTGCCTTTGGCAGCGTGTCCTCGTATGTCAGCAAACACTCGCATTGTCCCGTATTTCTCAGCAAATGACTTTTAATAACGTGTTTACATGTTCTTAAATGCCCTCCAAGGGATATATGCTAAAGTAAATATGTTCATAGATCTTGTTTAAGGAAGTGTGGGAAACATGAAGAAAAGCCGTTATTTTACTGCCGCCATTGCCGCTGTGATGGGGTTCGGGATTATTGCCGCCACAGCGCCCCCCGCAAATGCCGCGTCGTCGGAGGCACGGCTGTCCTATGAGGACGGCGCGTCGAACGAGTACAGCTTCCGTATGAAGGAAGAAGACCGCATCCACGACGAGAACGTCCGCAGAATCAAGTTTGACTTCCGCCGCGACGGCGATCAAGAGAAGTATAACCGCTCCATGCGCGAGGAACAAAAACGACATGACCAAGCGGTCAAGCGTATCATGCGCGATTACAACAACCGTAAACCTTGGCGGCATTAAACGCTAAAATGCAATAATCAAAACCACCCGCTATGCGGGTGGTTTTGATTTTCTCAGCGTTACCGTATCGATGACCGTGCCGTCCGCCGTTTCGCAGGAGACGTGCAGCTCTTTTGCATCTGCCTCCATATAGAGGTAGTTGGAAGGGGCGGGATTCGCAGAGGCGGCGAGGTCGTAGGACTCGGCAGGGACGTCGAAGTATTCGTTGCCCGCGGGTCCCGCGAGGAGGTAGAGGGTGCCGTTTTGATCCGTTTTTTGTGCGCGGATTTGGCGGCGGCGGTAGGTGTGGATATGCCCCGAGACGACGAGATCGATGCCGAGCGTGTCAAATGTGTCCATAAAGACGCGCCCGACGTCGCTGATGCCTGCGGTCGTGCCTTGCTCGGTCTGGTAGTCCCCGCAGGAAAGGATGTCCTTGTGCATGAGGACGACGCGCCAAGGAGCATGAGACTCCGCTGCATCCCGGATCAGCCACGCAAGTTGCTCCACCTTGAGCAATGAGCCGCGTGTGCCGAGTTCGAGAAACTGTGTATCGAGTACCATGAAATGCACGACGCCCATGGTAAAGGAATAGTAGTGCCCGGGAAAAGCCGTACTGCCGTTATCGGGCAGGGCAAATGTATGCAGATAGCGCGCGGGCGACACTGCCGTCCAGCTGAGGCCGTAGTATTCGTGATTGCCGAGGGCGGGGGCGTGGATGTGCCGCGCGAGGGGACTGTCCGCACCCCCCATTGCGGAGAGAAAACTCTCCCAGTGCCACGAGGATTCGCCGTTGTCGACAAGGTCGCCGACGAGTGCCGCAAAATCGGCATGAGGATGGCGCCGCCACGCCGCATGATAGAGGTCGCGCCACACGTCATAGCTCTCGCCGCACTGACTGTCGGAGAAGAGAAGGGCGCGTACGGTACCGTTTCGGTCGGGTTGTGCGATCGGTATCCACACGGTTGTGCCGTGCGCGGATGTGAGGCGATAGTCGCCGCCGCCTCGTGGGAGCCGTATCTCCGCGCGGTAGGTGTACTGCGGCGCATCGTCTATGTCAAAATAGGTATAGGACGGGATGTAGATATCAACATGCGTATGTGTTCCCGAGGGGCGCACCTCGACGCGTACATCCGGGAGGAGGCTCTCGCTGTCCCATTGGATCATGCGCGTCGTCTGCGGATCATGTGTGACGATTTGCCGCAGATATTTGATTTCATGCATATGTGCCTCCGCATGATGAGATGAAAAGAGACCGCCGAGCCCCGTAGATAGAACGGTGCTCGCAACGGTCTGCAAGAAATGTCTGCGCGTCATGATGCATCCTCCTCCGCGTGTGCGGCTTCCGCTTTCATGACGTGTTTTTCGTAGCGCCATGCACCTGCGATGAGAACGATCGCGCAGATGATGACAACAACGAGGCGGGTATTGTCCGGCTGCTTGACAATGAGGTCGTGTCCGATGATCGCTTCGATGCCCGTGGAGGGAAATTTCCCCACGAACGAGGCGATTACATAGTCGCGCAGGCGAATCGAGGAGAGTGCGCCGACGGCGTTGAGAAGCGCGGATGGGACGTAGGGAATCATGCGCGCGATCAGCATGATAAAGAATCCTTTTGTTCCGCTGTACCGGTCAATTTTTGAGAGGAAGGGGCTCTTTATAATTACTTTCTCCGCCGCGTCGCGGAAGTAGAAGCGCATGAGCAGGAAGGCGATTGTGACGCCGACGGTCTCCGCCGCGCAGGAGAGGATGATGCCCGGGACAATGCCGAACAGCATGACGTTTGCCGTAGAGAAGATGATCGCGGGCGGGAATCCGAGAGCGTTGACAAAGAGCGTGAGGAAAAATGCGAAGACCGCCGCCCAGTCTCCATAGCCGCGGATATACTCGACCGTGGCGGAGATGTCTCCGGTCGAGAGGAGCGCGAAGAGCTCGGGCAGGAATCCCGGGGCGGCAAGGTGGATGATGCCGAAGAGAAGGACGATCGCGGCGGCGGCGCCGACTTTCATGACGCCCATGCCCATATGTTGTTTCAAATAGAACCTCCTATGTCGTGAGTACCATGGCAAGCGCACCAAGGATGAGCGCGATGCTGAATCCGTGCATGGCGTTTGCAATATTTTGTCCGTATTTACCCGTATAGCGGCGTACAATTTTGCGCAGTTCGAAGATGAGGAAGGAGAGACAGAAGAATACGAGGGAGAGATCGCCTTCCATATAGCCGTAGGCGAAAATTACGGAGGAGAGTACAATGCCGGTCTGCTCACCGTGCGAAAAGATACGCTCCGGCTCTCTTGCGTGTTCACGCGCATCAATGTCGGCGCGTGTGAGCGGGATGCCCATCTCGTCTGTTTTCTCCATGTCGCGGTCAAAGAAACGATAATGAAATCCCAACTGCGTCACCTCCTATTATCGTATTTACCGCGTCTTAGTCGGCGATCCTGCGCTGCGTCGGCTTTATATTCTGCGGCTTCGGGATGTCGGGGCGCATGTTGGGCTTTTTGATTTCCGGCTGCGGACGCGCTGCTTTCGGCGGCTGCGGTTTCGGTGTCGGCTTTGGCAGGGGAGACTGCGGGACGCTTGGTGTTGGATGCGACGGGCGCGCGTTTGCCATGTTCTTGCGGCGTGCCTCTTCCATTTTGGCACGTGTGAGCGCCCGTTGACGATCCTTGTCCTCGCGTTCCATCTTCGCGATGCGTGCACGCTCCGCGGTCAGTTCCTCCGATCCGTAGAAGACACGCGCGCGGTCTACGACACTTGGGAGCTGCGTGTAAAGATAGCGGCCGGGACAGGCGGTCGCGCTCAGATCGCGATGTCCGAATACGGTTTGTTCCCATATGGGATCAAATTGGTAGACGGTGCAGAGGGATGCGATGAGATGCGCCGCAGCGGTGAGCTGCGCTTCGGTGGGCGTCGCCATTTCAAAATTTCCAACGATATTGATGCCGACGGTATGACGGTTCTCGCCGTAGACATGTGCGCCAACCGTGCCGAGGGGGCGCCCCTCCTCGATGGTGCCGTCCTTGCGGATGAGGAAGTGATAGCCGATACCCGCCCAGCCGTTGTTGAGATGCCATTGATGGACGGTTTCCGCCGATACGTCGTCGTTTGTACTGCCGATGTGGTGTATGACGAGGCTGTTTGTGAAAAAACGGTTTTCAAGCGCGCCGAATTTCAGGTGCGTGGGGCGAACGGACACGCCCGGGAGCACAGTCGGGATGTACCACGACGCCTCTGTAACAGAAGGGAAGAAGGGGAGTGCGGCGGCGCCGATGCCAACGAGTGCCAAGCGGCGCAGAAAGTCTCTACGATTCATGGGGGATCTCCTGATAGGTATACGTTTGATGGATAAGACGGAGCTCCGTGTCATGAACAGCAAAAAGGGTCGATCGATGTCCGACGCTGATGATGCTTGCGGTCGGGAGTTCCTGTTTGAGTATATCATAAAGCGCGCGTTCGCGCGGTTCATCAAGGGCAGAGGTTGCCTCGTCAAGGAAAATCCAGTCGGGGCGAATGAGCAGGACGCGTGCAAAAGCAAGACGCTGCTGCTCGCCGAGCGAGAGGATGCGGCTCCAGTCGTCCGTCTCGTCGAGACGTGCGGCAAACTGTTCCAGCCCCACAAGGCGCAGGACGCGTGCGGTCTCCGCATCGCTCTCCGTGCTCGTGCGCGGGTAAAAAAGTGCGCGGCGAAGCGTGCCGAGCGGCAGATAGGGACGCTGGGGGAGGAAGAGGCGGCGCATGTTCCTCGGCATGGTGATTCTGCCGCTGCCATACGGCCATATGCCCGCGAGCGTACGCAGGAGGGTACTCTTTCCCGCCCCCGAGACGCCCGTCACGAGGACGTGTGCCCCCGGCGGCAGGGACAGCGTACACTGCGAGAGGAGCGGCGTTCCGCTCGGCAGGGCGACGGTGAGGCTTTCCAGCGCGAGGTCTTTTCCTGCGCCTTCGACGCGTTCAATTTCTCCCGTCACCTGTGCGGCATCCTCCATGTGCTCGGTGAACCCGCCGAGTCGGTGTAGAACTGCCGCGAGCTGCGCGACGGAGTCATAGGCGTCGACGAAGAACGAGAGCGCGCCCTGCACGCGGTCGAACGCGGTCATGGTCTGCATGAGTCCGCCGAGTGCGATCTCTCCTGCGTAGTAGCGCGGCGCCGCCATGATGAGCGGGAAGATGATGGCGAGCTGCCCGTAGCCGTTGACGTAGAAGTTCAGCAGCTTTGTCCGACGCATCAGATCCCAATAGTTCTTGATGACGTTTGCAAAATGCTCCTTGAACCCGACGGACTCTGCCTGCTCGCCGCGATAAAATGCGATGCTCTCGCTGTTTTCGCGGACGCGCATCATGCTGAAACGGAAGTCCGCTTCGTAGCGCTGCTGGTCAAAGTTGAGCCGGATGAGCTTTCGTCCGACAAAGTGGGCAAAGCAGGTGCCAAGCCCGGAGTAGATGAGTGAAAGCCAGAACATGTAGCCGTAAATCACGAACTCTGTGCCGCCAACGGGGACGGTCAGAACACCCGAGAGGTTCCACAGGACGACGCCGAATGCACCGAGCGTTGTGAGCTGGCGCAGGATGCCGATGAGGAGCGTCAATGTCAGTGTTACGAACTGATTGATGTCCTCGCTGATGCGCTGATCGGGGTTGTCCGTGTCGCTGTGCAGCACCTGCAGACGGTAGTAGATCTGCCCGCGCATCCAGCGCCCGAGATATTGTCTGTCATCCATGTGCGCCACTTAATGGTGAGCATTTGCCGGAGATAGACGGCATAGACAGAGATGAAGATATTGATCATCGCGAGTACTGTAAACTCGCCGACGAGCGGCCAGAACGCCGCCCAGTCATAGGCTTGGAGAGCGTCGTAGAAGACGCGGTACCAATCGTTGATGCGGACGAGTATATAGACGCTCGCGAGATTCAGCGCGATGACCGCCGCGAACAGTCCGCGTGCGCGCCATTTTTCCGCCGAACTCCAATATCCTTTGAACAGCTGCCAGAATATGCGCAGCAGAGATGATTTCAATCGGAATCCCCCTTAAGAATAAAGAACGAATTTCATTATAGTATTTTTTTCCCCGTATCGCAAGAAAATAGCATAAAAAAGAACTGCTGCACATGAATATGCAACAGTTCCCTTCAAATGATTTACAAACTCTTGAACGTAAACTCGTTTCCTGCAAAGCCGATCTCGACGGTATCGCCGCCGCGAATCTCGCCCGCGATGATCTTCTTCGAGAGTGCGGTCTCAACCGTGTGCGTGAGCAGACGGCGCAGCGGACGCGCGCCGAAGTCGGGATCAAAGCCTTCGTCGGCGAGTGCAGTCAGCGCGGCATCGTCCCATGTGAGCTCGATGTCTACCTGACGTTCGAGACGCTTGCCGAGCGCCGCGAGCATGATCGCAGCGATGCGCTTTACATCGTCCTTTGCCAGCGCCTTGAACACGATGGTATCGTCCACGCGGTTGAGGAACTCGGGGCGGAAATACTCCTTGAGGAGGGCGCGCACTGCCGCGGATGCCTCCGCATAGTCCTTGCTCAGGATCTCGTGCGAACCGAGATTGCTCGTCATGATGATGACGGTGTTCTTAAAGTTCACGACGCGTCCCTTGCCGTCCGTGAGCCGCCCGTCGTCGAGGATTTGCAGCAGGACGTTGAACACGTCGCGGTGCGCCTTTTCGATCTCGTCGAGCAGGATGACACTGTACGGACGGCGGCGTACCGCCTCGGTGAGCTGTCCGCCCTCGTCGTAGCCGACGTAGCCCGGAGGCGCGCCGATGAGACGCGAGACGCTGTGCTTCTCCATGTACTCGCTCATGTCGATGCGGATCATGCTCCGCTCGTCGTCAAAGAGGGACTCGGCGAGCGTCTTTGCAAGCTCGGTCTTGCCCACGCCCGTGGGGCCGAGGAAGATGAAGGAGCCAATCGGACGGTTCGGGTCCTTGATGCCCGCACGTGCGCGCAGGATTGCCTCGCTGACTGCCGTGACCGCCTCGTCCTGACCGACGACGCGCTCATGCAGCACCTCCTCAAGGTGGAGCAGCTTCTCGCGCTCGCCCGTCATCATCTTTGTCACGGGGATGCCCGTCCAACGACTGACAACGCGTGCGATGTCCTCCTCGCCAACCTCCTCCTTGAGCATGCGCTCGCCCTCGGACTGCGCGGCAATCGCCGCTTCCTCGTCCGCGAGCTTCTTCTCAAGCTCGGGCATCTTGCCGTATTTCAGCTCAGAGGCACGCGCAAGGTTCTGGGCGCGTTCCGCAGCCTCCATCTCGCCGCGCAGTTCGTCCATCTCCTTCTTGATGGCACGCACGCGCAGGATCGCCTGGGTTTCACTCTCCCATTTCGCTTGGAGTTTCGCTTCTTCAGCGTGCAGCTCCTCCTTCTCTGCAACAAGAGCGGCGAGTTTTTCCTTCGATGCCTCGTCCGTCTCCTTTTTCAGTGCCTCCTCCTCGATGTCGAGCTGGAGGATCTTGCGACGGATCTCGTCCAGCGGTGCGGGCATGGACTCGATCTCCGTGCGCAGCTTCGCTGCCGCCTCGTCAACGAGGTCGATCGCCTTGTCCGGCAGGAAACGGTCGGAAATGTAGCGATCCGAGAGCGTTGCCGCCGCGACAAGAGCCGCATCGCGGATGCGGACGCCGTGATGCACCTCGTAGCGATCCTTGAGCCCGCGCAGAATCGAGATCGTGTCCTCCACGCTCGGCTCGCCGACCATGACGGGCTGGAAGCGGCGCTCGAGCGCCGTGTCCTTCTCGATATACTTGCGGTACTCGTTCAGCGTCGTCGCACCAATGCAGCGCAGCTCACCGCGTGCAAGCAAGGGCTTCAGGAGGTTGCCCGCATCCATTGCCCCCTCAGCAGCGCCCGCACCGACAACTGTATGCACCTCGTCGATGAAGAGGAGAATCTGCCCCTCAGACTTTGCAATCTCATTGAGTACCGCCTTGAGACGTTCCTCGAATTCGCCGCGGAATTTCGCGCCCGCGACAAGCGCGCCCATGTCGAGCGAGTAGAGTGTCTTGTTCTTCAGCGACTCGGGCACATCCCCCGCCACGATGCGGCGGGCAAGCCCCTCGACAATCGCTGTCTTGCCGACGCCCGGCTCACCGATCAGCACGGGGTTGTTCTTCGTGCGGCGCGAGAGAATCTCGATCGAGCGGCGGATCTCCTCGTCGCGTCCGATCACGGGGTCGAGCTTGTTCGCGCGCGCTGCTGCCGTCAGATCGCGCCCGTATTTCTCGAGCGACTGATACCCCTCCTCGGGGTTGTCGCTCGTGACATTCTGCTTGCGATGTTTCTGGATCGCATCCTGCACGGCGCTCTTCGTCAGCTGGAACTCACGCGCAATCGCCTGCACCTCGTCGCTCCCGTCCGTGACGAGTGCGAGCAGGAGATGCTCCGTCGAGACATACTCGTCTTTCATCGACTTCGCCAGTTCCTCGGCTCGGCCAAGCACGCGCACCATATCCATCCCCATGCCGAGACGGTTCGTACCGCGCACACTCGGGATAGTTGCAAGCTCCTTCTCAAGCCGTGCCTTGAGCATCGGCAGGTCGACATTGCAGACCTCGAAGATCGTTGCGAGCAGCCCCTCCGGCTCCTTTGCGAGCGCGAGCAGCACGTGCGCCGACGTGATTTCCTGATGATAGCGCATTGCAGCAATCTGCTGTGCCGATTGCAGCGCAGCAAGCGTCCGCGCTGTGTATTTATCCTGTTCCATATCTATACCCTCCACAGTTCATTTCATATTTATGTCCCCATTATAACAGATAAAGTCAAAAAGTCAAATAGAAATTTTGATTTTTTGACCTTTATTTTTCAAAAGAAGCTCCGCCGAATTTTCGACAGAGCCTCTTACGGTCAGATCATATTCTTTTTATAGCATTCGTAGAGCCCCTTGAGCTCCTCCATCTTCGCATACATCTCAAGCTGCAACGCGGATGCCGTTGGGTAGTCGCCCTCATTCAGTGCCTTGATGAGCAGGGTGAAGAGTGCCTTGTCGTCGATCGTGTCCTTTGCGAGGTAGATGCGCAGATCGTGGATCTTGTTCCACATATAGGCATCCTGATCCGTGACGAAATCGCTCTTGATCTCCGTCATGCGGCGGACGAGCTTGCGGTTCTCGGGGATGATGCGGCTGATGAGCTCGATCTTCCAGCGCAGGAGCGCGCCCGTGCGGAACGAGTCGATGATCTGCGGGCGGAGCGTATTGCCCGCCGTGAGCACCGCCACCTTCTCGGGGTAGAGGTCAAAGCCGAGCATGTTCTCCCAGACGGTCGCGGGCGGCTTGCCAAAACGCGCGTTGCGCTCGTCCGCCGTATAGTACTCGAAGACATCCTCCTCGCTCCGATAGGCGCGGTCGGTCTCGAGGTAGAAGCCCTTCTCCCCCGGCTGTTTCGACAGCTCGCTGAGCAGCTCCGCCGTCGTGCGTCCCGCCGTATGCTTGATGCCGTCGAGAATCGCGAGATAGGAAGCCGCGATAACGAGATAAGTATTGGAATACGGATTCGTTGCGCGCAGCTCGAATCGCGTTGCAAGAGGGCTCTTCAGATCGCGGATGAGGCTCACGAGCACCGTGCGGTTGCGCGAGGGAATCGCGGGCGATGCACCGAACGAGGTAACGACACAGACGGGTGCCTCGAAGCCCGGCTTCAGACGGTTGAAGGCATCATTTGTCGCGGAGACGAACGGATTGATCGCCTCGTAGTTTTTGAGAAGCCCCATAAGCGCGCCGTAGCCGACGGCGTTCATATAGTCCGCATTCTGATCGTCTGCGGCAAAGAGGCTGTGCCGCTTACCGTCCTTCGTGATCGCCGCGAGGCTGAGATGCGTGTGCTCACCGTTGCCCGCAAGCCCGATGAGCGGCTTCGCCTTGAAGTTGACCTCGAGCCCGTAGAGGCGGAAAATCTCGCGAACGAACGTGCGGACAAAGAGCTCGTTGTCCGCCGCCTGCACGGCGTTGTCAAACTGCCAGTCAATCTCGATCTGCTCGCAGACGTGCGTCATGCGGCCATTCTCGTCGATCTGCGCCTTGAGTCCGCCGACCTCCTTGTGCCCCATCTCCATGTGGAAGCCATATTTATCGAGCTGAATGAGACAGTCCTCGAGCGCCGTGCGCACAGCGCCATGCGTGCGCTCCCAATACTGCTCGTTCATCACCTGCGAGGCGGACATCTCCTCGATGGACGCATTGTCATCAAGCGGCGTCTTGACCCAGAACTCGAGCTCCGTCGCCGACGTGAACGCAATGTCCACGATGTCCTTCCCGTTCAGGCTCGGCGATCCCGAGATCTCCGGATTTGCGTGGAAGAAATCGAGCAGCTCCTGCTTGACATAGGCGAGTGTATCCACAAGCGCGGCACGCGAGTCGACGCGCTTTTCCTCGTGAATGATAAAGGATGGGATCCGCAGCGTCCCGATGGGCAGCCCCATCTCCTCGTCCGAACTCTCGGGATCGTAGTCCACGAACCAGTTGACCGCAGGATCGATCGGAAGATCCACCTTCGCGTTATTGATCGTTGCAATCTTCGGCAGGACGACAGAGGAGCCGTCCGTCTGCACGGCTGTTCCGTTGTAGAATTTCTCAATGTCCTCAATAAAAATCCGCACGGGGATCTTCTCATCTGTATCGTTGCCCGCCATATCGATCCCCACGAGCGAGACGAAGCGCACCTCGGGATGTGCCTTGAGCTGACGAATGACCTCCTCGCGCGGCGTATTGGCAGGAATTTTATAGAGAAGCTCGTTCATATTGCGTACCATCCTTTTCCTAAAAGAAAGCCGAACAGATTCCCTGTCCGCACGGAAAAATCCACGCGCCCATCTTACCATTTTTCGGAGGGGATTGTAAAGGTATCTATGGGATGTATTCACGAGGTTAATCCTATGTGCATTGACGGAAAATTACCAGAACGATAGAATGTCGGCATGGACTTCATTTTATCAGCAATTTCTTAAGGAGGGGAGCACATTGAATATTTCCATGAGGATTCTGCATCTGAAGGGGCAGGCGCACGCGCTTGTCCGCCGCTTTCCCGTCGCCGTCTGCTGGCAGGTCGTCGGATTTCTTGTCGCCGCAGCGATCATCCTGCTGCGCCCTGAGAGCACATCGCCGTTCGGCACCGCGGGTACTGAGCTGTTCGATCATCTCATCCGCCTCATGCCCGCGCTCTTTGCCGCATGGCTGGCAGCGGCTGCATGTCAGCTGCTCACAGATGCCTTTCCGCAGAAACGGCCGATCCTGATCGGCGCAGCCGTTTCCATCGCGCTGTTCATCGTGCTTGCCGCCCTGTGGTATGGCGTGGAAACACCGAGCAGGCATTTGCTGATCGGAACGGGCGGCGTTTTGCTCGCACTCTCCTTCCTCGCGCTCTTTTTCCTTGAACGCGCAAACAATGCGACGGGACTGCCCGCCCTCACCTTTGCAGCTGCCTTTTCACTTGGGACGAGCATCCTGCTCTTCCTCGGACTCATGACCTGCGCCGCCGCATTCTGGGCACTCGTTGTAACCGACGCCGCCTCATGGACGGCAGAGACGGTCTATCTCTTCATCGGGTTGACAGCGTATGGGCTGTGGGGCGCGGGCGCATTTCTCGGCACACTGCCACAAGCGGGCGCTCGCTATTCCTTCCCTGCCGCCGCGCAAAAAGTCCTGCTCTATCTCCTCTTCCCCGTCTACGCCCTGCTCCTCCTCGTGCTCTACCTCTACGTGGGCAAAATTATTCTGGCAGGTGAGATGCCCGTCGGCACAATGAACTGGTACGCCTCGTTCGCTCTCCTTGCCTTCACATTCTTCTTCGGCACGCTCGCGGAGCAAAATCGTCTCTCGCTTTTCACACGCTTTCTGAAATGGGGGCTTCTCCTCTTCCTCCCCATCCTCGCCATCCAGCTCTACGGCGTGTATCTGCGCTATGAGGCGTATGGGCTGACGACGGCACGCTACGCCTCGATGATCTGCACCATCTGCGGTATCTATGCTCTTATCGTCGCATTTTTGAGGAAGAAACCGCAGCAGATCTACCTGTGCGCCGCCATCCTCGCGCTCATCTTTACCCTCACCCCGCTCAACATTATCGACGTGCCGCAGCACAGTCAGGAGGTGCGGCTGAGCCGCATCCTCACGGAGAACGATCTTGTGCAGAACGGGCAGTTCATCATAAGAGATGATACGCCGCCCGAACTGATCGAGGAGATCAGGGACATCGCCTTCTACATTGGAGAGGAGAGCTCCCCGCTCGCCGCCAATATTATCAGCGAAAGTTACGGCGTCAAAGGGCTCAGACAAACAAAGATCTATGATATTTCATTTGACGCCCGCGAAGCAATGGATATTTCGGGATATCAAACGCTCCGCCGATTCAGCAGAGAAGATATAACCCCCGAAGGCTTGCTTACCATCAGGCGGGCAGACGGAACCGAGGAGCTCATCGACCTCGCCCCCTATATCGACCGAGTGACAGCGTACGCGGAGGAGCACAATACCTTCTCTCTTCCAAAGGAATTGCAGGAGTACGAGGCAGGAGACTATCGCCTCCACTTTGATGCGATCTATTTCACCCGCGCGGCGGACGGCGGGATCAATTACTTCGATACAAATGGATTCGCATTGATGCGCTAGACACGAAAAGAGCGACTGCACGATCAGCCGCTCTTTTCATTTACGATCGATTCCACGCACATAGGCGCCGCTCCGCCCAGTCGAGCAGGGCAAAGAGCAGCAGCCCCATCGTACTGA